>SWCD01008288.1_pt1 | contig 42100 bp, 30 predicted proteins | sample 4693011 | NCBI WGS metagenome assembly SWCD01 (sample SAMN10267278, study PRJNA491770) | bioreactor metagenome | isolation source: DHS bioreactor inoculated with marine | place: Japan: Omine Ridge, Nankai Trough
TTCGCGGAACTCACCCTGCAAAATGGCACAGTGATTGATCATAATCAAGCGAACTCGGGTGGTGGCGGAATCGTTTATATTAGTAATGGTTTAGCTATGATGATCACGGATTCAACGATTTCACATAATTCCGCTGATACAGGCGGGGGTATTTATGCGCTAGGAGGGCAACTTTCATCGAAATGTGTTCTGGATAACTCAAACATATCGGGAAATGAGGCTAGGTATGGTGGTGGAATTCTTATTACGAATGTTGAATTGACAATCAAAAACAATAGCCTGATCGACAATAACAAAGCTACAGGATCAGAATTAAATCTGGGGGGGGGATTATATTTTTACAATGAAACCAAAACAGTGACCATTGAAGACAGCTCCTTCAACCAAAACCATGCAGATGATCACGGTGGCGGCATCTACGGCAATGGCATACTAAAGGTTATCAAAAACACATTCTCTGGTAATTCGGCCGACGGGAACGGTGGGGGTATCTACAACGAAGGTGAGATCACCAGTATCACCAATAGTATTTTCTCTAGCAATTCAGCAATCAATGGCGGGGGTATCTACAACAACGGGACAATTACCCTCATTGAGATCAGCACGATAAGCGGAAATACCGCTACCAGCAATGGTGCAGGAATAAATAATCAAGGAACGATTACCTCAATCGAGAACAGCACAATCAGTGGAAATAACGCACCCAACGGCGCTGGAATATATAATCAGGAAACAATAACTTTAATCGAAAACAGCACAATTTCCGGAAATATCGCGACAGACGGCGGTGGATTACACAACCAAGTCGGTGGCAAAATAATAACTATTGCAAATAGTACTTTCTCAGAAAATACGGCGACCACTTGGGGAGGCGCTATTGATAATGACGCTACTATTACGACTATCGTAAATACAATTATTTCTGGGACTGGTGATCAATGTGATTCGTCAGCCCCCGGTACAAGTGGTAATAACCTGACTGACGTTGTAGGTGACACACAATGCATCAATAACTGGGGCTTTGCAAACACTCTTGTTTCCGTAACCAATCTCGGTCCATTATCAAATAACGGTGGTCCCACAAAAACACATGCATTGCTCTTCACAAACCCAGCCAACCCTGCTATTGATTCAGCGAATACATTTGCAACTGACCACGACCAACGCGGTGTAGAAGATGTTGGCACACGCGATATCGGTGCATTTGAATACACTGGCGATGATGTTCCGCTAACAGTCGTCTCTAGCGACCCAACCAACGGTACTACATTACAAAACCTCACTCAAATCAGAGTTAACTTCAGCAAAGATGTAGCACAGCAAAACCCTGGAGGTGCAGATTCCACATCAAACTATCTATTAGTAGAGCAGGGAGAAAACGCTACATTTGATACCAAATCATGTGAAGGGGATACTCAGGCCGACGATACAGAGATTGTAATTACCGCTGCAGGGATGGTAAGCGCTAGCACCACTGACGTTATTCTTTACGTAAATGGTGGAGTATCTCTCCAGGAAGGTAATTACCGGTTATTTGCATGTGGCACCACCTCTATTAAAGACCTACTTGGCTTGGAATTGAATGGTGGATTGAGCGATGCACAAATTAATTTTACAATTGGAGCTGGATCTGGAACTACTACTGAACCATCTACCTTACCAGATACAGGCTTTTCACAAGGACTAATCACAGAATTGCCCTCTCAACCAAGTTCAATATCCTACAGCAACAGCGGAATGGTATTGGAAATTCCTTCTTTGGGTGCATCGATGGAAATTGTGGGTGTACCTCGAAATAGTGAAAGCTGGGACGTCACCTGGTTGGGTAATAGTGCAGGCTATTTGGCTGGTTCAGCATTCCCCACCTGGGAAGGCAACACCGTGCTTACTGGCCATGTCTGGGATGCAAACAATGCCCCCGGACCTTTTGCAGAAATTAAGAACCTCCAACATGGCGATCAGGTGCAAATTCAAGCATGGGGATTAACCTACACCTATGAAGTCCGAGAAAGCAGATTACTCTTCCCTGGCAGTGTAGATACGGCAATGGAACATGAAGAATACGATTGGGTCACCCTGATCACTTGTGAGTTTTTCAACCCCTTTAGCGATAACTATCTCTTCCGAAGAATGGTAAAAGCTGTCTTGGTAGATGTTAGCTCATAAGGAATAAAATAATTGTATTTACTAAAAAAGGCAGACTAAGGTCTGCCTCTTTTTTATTTGATCCCTTTCACCATATAACGTTCCCCCAGCTCAAACCCCCGTCCTCCATAATATTTCCGCGTCCCCACCGCCGCGATCTTTTCTTCAGCCACACCCTCATTTCTCAAATTCTCTTCCCCTCCCCTGGGAGGGTGTTCAAAACAAGTCGCTGAGGACATCCGTACCAATCTTGTCAATCTCTTCACCCATCATTCGGTAGCCACTCCACAATGCCGCTTCGAGAAACGCTACCATAAACCGTAATTTTTTAGCTGTTTAGTTCAACATCCCCCGCTAATTGGTCTGCGAGGCTGCCAATACCCACCTAGAGAGGAATTTCAGTTTCTTGTTTACTCAGGCTCGCAAGTTATCGCCAAACATATGGGCATCATTCTATTGCCCAGTATCCACCACAATCGGCTCAAAACAGCCCTGAACTTTTACCTCATGTTCAATCGGTGTAATCCTTCATAAAATTCGGGTGTTGGGCATGATCAAATAAACAATTGGTTTATTTGTTGTCAAAAAAATTTCCTTTAAATTCCCATAATTATTACTTAGAAATCATGTTTAATCTTTAAGGAGTTTTTAATTATTCATACAAAGCCGCAAATACAAACAAATTTCCCAGGAAAATTCCTGGGAAATTTAATTAATCCTAATTTATATAAACATATATATCTACTAAATTTACGGTTGCCAAACTGGCAAATAGTTTACTCCACTATCTACTATACGGGAAAGAACCACGCCATTTGCATTCATCACATAAATTTCTTTAACTGCATTACCATTTGTACTAAATACAATCTTGCTCCCGTCTGGGGACCATGCTGGGCTATGAGCGTGTTTAAAAACATCACTATTTTGTAGGCATGTTTCATTGCTACCATCCGCATTCATCAGACAAATAATAGCTATTTCATCTCTTTCTGAAACAAAAGCAATCTTCTTCCCATCTGGCGACCATGCGGGCATTGAATTACTCCAATTATCATTGGTCAATCGAACCACATTGCCCCCATCAAGCTCCATTACATAAATTTCGCGATCTCCAACCAGATCTACATATGATCTGTAATCAGGTCCTTTGGGTAAATTAACTGAATTGCTGTTTCCACTGTCTCCATCTAATGGAAAAACTTTTTTGTTCCCATAACCATCTCGATCTGACGCAAAAACGATTTTGCTCCCATCCGGCGACCATGCGGGAGAATCATCCCTAAATGCGTTAGTTGTCAGGCGGATCAAATTGCTACCATCCGCATCCATCACGCCAATTTCCACCCCCTTCCAATTTATTAATGGGTTTTCATATCGGACTTTATCCCAATCGGCAGTAAAAACAAACTTCTCCCCATCAGGGGACCAAGATATACTTCCTTCATTAATATCATTATTTGTCAATCTAACAGGGTTACTTCCATCTATATTCAGGATGTAAATTTCAGGAACCCAATCGCCTGTGTTTTCATATTCACTATCCCGATAAGAGACAAAAGCAATCCTATTTCCATCGGGTGACCATGTTGGATAATAATCATCAGCATTGTTGTTAGTCAGGTTAATTTGGTTACCCCCATCTACATCCATTAAGTAAATTTCCGCATTCCCATCCCTGGTTGTCATAAAAGCAATTTTTCCTTCTTCTTTCACCGTTTCCAGTGTAGGAGAAATTTCGGTTTTAGCGAGCTGTTCGATCTCATCACTTTCATTCTCGCCCAGCTCTACTTCCGAAAGAAATTCATTGCTATTTTCATTTACCCCCCCAGGCCCCTTTCCAGAGCAGGATACCAATAGTGTAAATACGAGAATGACGCATCCAATAATATACAACAATTGGATATTTATCGAATAAAAAAACCGTCTACTCATTTTGTAAATTGACATAATCCACCTCTTTATGTTTAGTTAATTAATTTGGGTGCTAATTTAGAATTTTTTCTGTGTCCACACCTTTTCCAGTACAAGTAAAATTCCTGCGCAGGAAAAATTAACTTGTGCTTTTTCTCATTATTCAATTAATAATAAAAAAACACAACAACGAATACCCTACGCTAGTTGTACAATCAATATACGATAAATGCTACTATTGCCTATTTTTCTCTGGTCAGTAAAGCACCATTAAACTTTTTTCACCATATACCGTTCCCCCAGCTCAAACCCCCGTCCCCCATAATATTTCCGCGTCCCCACCGCCGCGATCACCGCCAATTTTCCATACCCTTTCATCGCCGCGATCTCTTCTGCTTTTTCCAATAGCGCCGTCCCCAACCCAATATGCTGCGCCGCCCCCCCCTTCTCTCTCCCTACCTCGATCGACTGACCATACACATGTACTTCTCGCACAATTGCCGAGCCGATTAGATCAGACAATTCCGTATCAGGGCTATTTTCCCCTGGCAATGAAAGCCTCAAAAATCCTGTGATCTTATCCTCTGGCGTCACAAAACTTAAAAAATGTTCTTCCGCCGTGCCCGTTTCATAAACCAAGTCATCAAAAACCAAGTCATCCCCCACCACCTTTGCTCCCCGCACTTCCCGGCAACGCACACAAGAGCAAACCTCGCCCCGCTCCGCCAGCAACTTATGAATATCCATTCGCAAACTTGTTCGCTTATTCCCTTCCACCACATTCGTTGAAGGAATATCTCGAATCACCCGATTTATTCGGCAGTACCTTGGCACCGTCGGCTTTATATCCACCAGTAATTCGACCAACTCATCTGTCGTATAAGGTTTAAACTCCCCCCGCTGCCAATACTCATACAACTCGGCATTTTCCAAAAGTTGGTTCGGATAAATTTTCAACTCGTCTGGGCAGTATCCTTCCCAGGTACGCGCAAAATCCTCTCGATCTGAGTCGGGTGTCGCCCCATGTAAATTCGGCATCCAATGCAACACGATCTTAAAACCCCCCGCCCGCAACAAGTTCACCGCCACTAAAGTTTCTGCGGCAGTATGCCCCCGCTTATTTAGCTCAAGGATCTCATCGTCAAAACTCTGTGCCCCCATCTGCACCTTGGTCACACCCAAATAACGCAGCCAATCCAATTCCTTAGGATTCACATGGTCCGGTCTGGTTTCGATCACCATCCCCACATTTCGATGCACTGCTGTTTCATTATATTTTTGTGCTTCTTCCAGGCTTTCGAATTTCACCTCATTCATCGCATCAAACAAACGCAAGATAAACCACTCTTGGTAATCCTTACGATAAGAACTCCATGTTCCCCCCAAGATCAATAGCTCGATCTTATCTGTCGGATGCCCCACCGCCTCCAACGCCTGAATCCTCGCCACCACCTGATCATATGGGTCAAATTGGTGGTGTAGTGCCCGCATCGCCCCTGGTTCGTCTGGTAGATAACTTTTCGGCATCCTGATATCTGTTGGGCAGAAGATGCACTTCCCCGGGCAAGGATAAGGCTTGGTCAATACCGTCACTACCGTCACCCCAGACTGGGTACGCATTGGTTTCATCCGTATTTTCGCCAACAGGTTCAGATCCGCTTCCATCTCCCCATTTGCCACCATTTTCCGATACACCGCCACCAACATCTGTTTCCCGATATACCCCCCCCCCTGCTGTCTTCAAGGGGTGGCGTCTGATCGCTTCGAACACTTCTTTACCCTCTCGGATTTCTGCCAAGGCCAACTTAGCCAAAGCCATTTTATCTGGCGTTAGCTTTTTCAAGTCGAACCATTCTTTTGATTGTGCCTGTAGATCTTTTTCCATAGCTCACTTTTTAGCAAGAAACTTCTTAGACATCGCTGCCTGATAGCCTTTTCTCGTTGCATCTATTCTAATATAATAGAGAAATGCAAGAAAAAATTGCCGCTCAATTAATTAAACTGAACTATAAATTTTACCAGACCTTTTCAGAGTCATTTTCTGCTACCCGTCAACGCCTGCAGTCGGGGGTCTTGCAAGTGATAAAGATGCTCCCCAACAATGCGAACATTCTAGATCTCGGTTGCGGGAACGGCAATCTCGCCCTTGAGTTAGCCCAGCAAGGCTTTCAGGGTAAATATACCGGCCTCGATTTTAGTGAGGATTTGGTGAAAATCGCACAAGATCAAAATATCCCCAATTCATCTTTTAGTACAGGCGATCTCACAAGTTCAGATTGGGATCAAGGCTTTCCCCCCAATTCTTTTGAGTTCATCCTCTCCTTTGCCACCATGCACCATCTCCCCGGCGAAAACGCCCGCCTCTCCTATCTAAAAAAAGTGAATGCTCTCCTCAAACCAAAAGGGCAATTCATCCATTCCAATTGGCAATTTCTAAACAGCGAAAGTCTCAAAGAACGCATCCAACCCTGGGACCGCATCGGTCTTTCCCATACGGACATCGATCAAGGAGACTATTTGATGGATTGGCGTCGTGGCGGAGAAGGTCTGCGCTATGTCCATCAATACAGCAGCGAGGAACTCCATCGCCTTGCCGACCGATCTGGCTTCCAAATCATCCAAGAATTCAGCTCCGACGGCCGCACTGGCAACCTAGGACTTTATATGGTCTGGCAATCCCTAAATTGATTCGATTTTCATTTCTCACCCCCCTGATATAATCTCTCCATGAGCCGAAAAGACCGTTCATTCCGCGTCGAATCCATCGTCCTAAAACATACTGAGTACGGAGAAGCCGACCGCATACTCAATCTCTATACCCGTGAACGCGGAAAATTACGCGCTATGGTCAAAGGTGCCCGCAAAGTCCGCTCCCGAAAAGCAGGTCATGTCGAACCCTTCACCCGTGTCACCTTACAGCTCGCCACCGGAAGAAATTGGTACATCGTCACCCAAGCCGAAGCAAAAAATACGCACACCGCCCTGCGAGAAGATCTTGAAAAAATTGGCTATGCAGCTTATATCGCCGAGCTTCTCGACAAGTTCACCTATGATGAAGGTCACGAGCACAGTGCCCTCTATCCCCTGCTAGTAAAGACCTATGATCGCCTCAACCGTGATATCGATCCTCAGATAACCGTTCGCTATTACGAGATCCAAATGTTAGACCTGCTGGGTTTCCGTCCTGAACTCCAAAACTGTGTCGTCTCCGACGAAGAGATCATCGCCCAAGATCAATATTTTTCCGTATCTCTTGGCGGCGTGGTCGCTCCCGAACATGGGAAGATCCTTCCCGGTGCAACCCCGGTCTCCATGACGACCCTCAAATATCTGCGCTTTTTTCAAAGAAGCCGCTTTCAAGATGCACTCGTCGCCAATATCTCTTCAGAGATCCATCGCGAACTTGAAGTCCTCATGCAGCATTACATCACCTATCAATTAGAACGCGGTCTCAATTCCCCCGCGTTTATCAGGCGCGTCCGCCATCAAAAAGAGAACACCAAATAATCTCCCGAATAGACCCTACACTATCCCCCTAACTCCCATTACAATACCCCCATGAAGAAATATGGCTTATTAATCTTTCTCGCTATCTTATTGATTGCGATCATCCTTTTTATTCCAAGTATACAAAACCTTATTCAGCCCACCCCATCCAGTGGTTCTTATGCTGATTTTGACGCCTTCATTCCCTATACCCTAGGCTATTTCCCCCAAGATTTCACCATCCTCAACACCGGAACTAATGCCACTCATGAAGCTAACTTAGATCAATTCGAAGAATGGTACGGGTCTGACAATGATTTTATTAAAATAATTCAATCCCTTGGCCCAGATGTTGAACAATGGGATCAAACCTTTGCTTCAACCCGCTCCCTATTAGTTCTCGACCAACCCGCAGAGATCGTCTATGTCGATCATCCCGCCGATTGGGTTGGAGATCAATTTGATTTAGACAAATACGATAGTAATCAAACCCGTCTAGTCACCTTTTTCATCGACGAGTTAAAAATCCAGGTGGTGTCCAATCTTCCTGAAGAAGAGTTCATCCAGGTGATCGACAATCTGGTTCCTTCCATCTGTCTTAACCCTACAAAAAAATCCAGCTAAGGAATATATGGCAAAAAAAGAAGTAAAACCCAACCCCCTCATTGGTCAAGTAAAACTCTCTACCGGAACCGTCTCCACCCCTTATCGCGTTTCCGATGGCAATTGTTTAATCATCGGCGGCACAGCAGATCTCTTCGCCGTCAAAGAACGCTTAAAGGGTCAGGCCGTCTATCCCATCGAAACCAAGGATGGCAAAGCATTAATGCTTGTCTGGGTTTGTGATTTCCAAGAAGCCGACCTCGGCCCCCATGTCGAACTTCAATTCTCTATTCTCGTCAGCCGCTCACCGCTCACCGCCCTAAAACCCCATCCCTTTGGCATTATTAAACTCATCGCCAATGAACCAAAAGTGGGGCTTTATGTAGATCAGATTTGGAATGATACAAAACCTGTGATTGCCTATAACAATGAATATTTGGGACTTAATGCCCAATTATGTAACGGCGCGATCAGCCGTGATGAGGAAAAAGGGATTAAAAAATTCATCTTCACCGATCTCGATTCTGGGAAAACTTTACTAGAGGGTCAAGTGAGTGAAGACAAAAAGAATTTATCCCAAACAAATATAAAACTGATCCGCTTAATGGGTATAAAAAACGCCTTTAAATTTGCCACCAGATTTTGGATAAAAGCAAAATCCATAAATCCCATCGGGGATGTTCACCCAGAAAATTTAGCCGCAGAGACATATCTGCATGCCGAATCCGTGGTCGTGCAATCCTTTGACCCTAACCTCGACGATCTAAAAATTGGCGATCGAACAGTAAATAAGTTAGGTTTTGAGCCTCAGTTTCTTGAGCATTTGAGTAAAATAAAATTTGTCTATTTAGATCCTAAAAAATGGGAGAAAGAAAAAAAGAAATCTAGATTTTCATTTGGAAAATAAATTTCTAAAAAAAAAGAGCTTGTCAGTTTTATTACTGACAAGCCATATTGGTTAATTCCAAATTTTTAGGAAGATTTCAATATCGTTTCCGATACGCCTTGAAGGTTTTGATCTCCTAAATATGAGGTCATTTTCTTACCCCAATAATTCCCCCAACACCTCGCAAACGATTTCCACCTGCGCTTCTGTCATCACGCCCGAAAACGGCAATGCCATCCCGCGCCGACCAAGGTCCTCCGTCACCGGAAAATCCCCAACCTGAAAACCAAACCGATCCACCATAAATTCTTGCAAATGGATCGGAGCAAAATACGGTCGCGCCGGCACGCCTGCTTCCCCCATCTTTCGGATAGTTTCATCACGATCCACACCCTGCGCCAAGCGCACCACATATACAAACCAACTCATCCGCGTCGTATCTTCAACGACCTTGATCGTCTCCACCGGAATCTCAGCCAAATGTTTAACGTAAAGTTGAGCAACTTTTTCTCGCTGATCCAAGAGCTCATCCAACCTCTCTGCCTGCACCCGCCCCAATACCGCGCTCAGTTCATGCATCCGGTAGTTATAGCCTAGATAACTATGCTCCAACCATGTATCCCCCTCGGCTCGCCCCTGGTTTCGCAATGCCCGCATTAGCGAGGCCGCTTCATCGTCATTCGTCACGATCACCCCCCCCTCTGCAGTCGTCATTTGTTTATTTGGGTAAAAAGCAAACACACCATAATCCCCCAATAGACCCGCCTTTTTTCCCTTATATGTCGCACCGATCGCCTCGCAAGAATCTTCAATAATTTTCAATCCATATCGGTCTGCAACTTCCTTGATCGGGTCCATATCCGCCGGTTGTCCAAAAATATCTACCGGCAATATCGCCTTCAGCTTTGCCCCATCCAGCACGCCTTTTCTCGGCAGCCATTTTTTCGCCGCCTCTCCGCCCTCATTGATGTCCGCAGCGGCTTCTGCTACCTGAACAGGATCAATATTGCCTGTCACTGGGTCAACATCCACAAACACAGGGACGGCTTGCTCAAAAAGGATTACATTGCTTGAGGCCATAAACGAAAATGGTGTCGTGATCACCAGATCACCCGGCTCGATCCCTGCCGCCCGGATGCAAAGATGCAATCCCGCTGTCCCCGAATTCACCGCGATCGCATGTTTCACCCCCACATATTTTTCAATCGCTTCCTCAAAGGCCCGGATTTCTGGCCCCATACTCAAATGCCGCGTATTCAAAACTCTTAACACAGCTTCTCGTTCTTTTTCGGTAATATCTGGAGACGACATGGGTACTCGAAATTTCATCTGTTTTTTCGCTCCTTAGCGATCCTCATCCTTCTTAATCACTGATATTAACTGAATAATTGCCATAAAGCAACAGTCATCATCGCCCCAAATATCGAACTAATAAAATTGACCATATCATTATTCATCCAATCCCAACCTCTTATTGGCGCAACCATTTCGCCCTTATCATCATAAACGATCTTCTCCGTTTCTTTTTGCCGTACCGGATCATAGTAGATCGCCTGGATCGTCGCCCCTAAGAACGAGTCCATCGTTGCGCCCGCAAGCCCCCCCAACAGGATTAGGATCAAAATATAAAATCCATTTACACTCGGCTCAAATAAAACCGCCATCATTCCAATTAAGCCCGCCCCTGCCATTGTAGCGAAAGTCCCTGCCCAAGTCACCCCACCAGATGTGCCCCGCGGCACCGCCTTCCCAGTACTGATCAATTTGGGCATTACTTTGCTTAGAACCCCCAACTCTGTCGCCCAAGTATCCCCATTCACCGTCGCAAATACACCCGCAAAAGCCAAAAAGGGCCAAATACTTGCCGGGAAAAAAATATGTATCACCGCAATAAAGGCACCTACCCCACCATTTGCCAACACCTGTCCCCAATCCCGTTTAGATCCCTTAGAAAATTTTTCAGCAAGGTCCAATTTTCTACCAGCAAACAGTTTCGATAATACGCTGGAGGAGATAAAGAAAGTCAGTAAGATCGCTGCCCAAGAAATTCCCCCAAACCCAAAGATCAATCCCCCCACAACCGTTGCGCCAAATGCCCCACTAATGGTTAACGAACCTAGCCGCCACGCCAATACACCAATAACAGCCGATGTTATAAACCCAATAACTAAATCTTGAAATGAAAATAAATTTTCCATAGTGTTTTTTTAAATAACTTTCAATTGCTGGTGAATTTTATGAATATCCTAAGCCCAAGTAGATCGCAACGAAAAATAAAACGGACATCGCAGTGCTACTAAACCACAATATATATGTCATCGGATGATCTGGCTCTTTCCGATGATAATAGCTTGATAAAAAGAATGCGCCAGCCTGAAGAAGGATATTCAAAGAGGGGATCAAATAAAGCTGATTGGCTGGAATCGGTCCCAATGGAATCCCAAGGGAATTGAATCCCAAAAAGATATCCTCTTTGTTTGGCACGGTTAAGCCAACCCATAGAAACAATCCCAAGGCCAGCACGATCGAGACCACCAAAAAAATTTTTGAAGACCGCGAACGCCATATTGTACTAAACAAAAAACTAGGGTAAACCGAATAGGGCTTCAAAGCAGATATACTGCCCATTTCGGTTTTTCGTAAATATGTAGAGATAAACTCTTTTTTATTCTCCGGTGAAATTACAAATACCTTTTTGCCAGTCCCCACCAAAACCAATTGCTTTTCATCCGATGCCATAAATTCGACGATCCCGGCATCAGGATGTCTTGTGCTGCCGACGATCGCCCCTCGCCATCTAGGTCTCGGCAAAGTTAAAGGGATTGTGAGGTCTTCCACCTCACGCACCCATTGCACATCTGAAATTGGAATTTCTTCAACTCGGTTTCCCCATTTCAAAATAATGCCCTCCCGCCCTATAGTATAGGAACCTTCCCGAAAAGATTTTAACCGAGAAAATATCACCGGGATCGGGACAGCAAGAAACAAGGCCCCAAACAAGGACATTAAAAATAATAACCCAAGTTCAACCTGGGTTGCCAAATAAAACAATAGGACTACCAATACCGAAAGGATTGAGATCGCCATCCAATGGACCCGCAACACATTTTTAGCAACTGGAAGAAATTTGGTCTTTTGATCGTCTTGATGCATAAGTGAATTATCTATCGTTATTTCAAAAATTAATCATTTACCGGATCATTATCTAAGATTTCTTCGATTCTTTCTAAGATCTCATTTTCCAGCAGCGCAACCGCCTCGCGGGAGGCTAAATTATCCTCTAATTGAGACAATTTAGTAGCGCCAGTGATCACACTGCTCACCTCTTTTCGTCTCAATAACCAGGCGATAGCCAATTGAGCCATCGTGATGTTCAAATCAGCAGCCACAAGTTCCAATCGTTTTACTTTGTCAATTCGTTCTTCAGTAATATGATCCTTTAACCAAGCCATGTTTTCCATCGTAGCTCGGCTTCCCTCTGGAATACCATCATTGTATTTGCCGGTCAATACGCCAGATGCCAATGGACTCCATGTGGTCAATCCAATCCCATGTGAACTGCACAAGGGTGAAAGCTCAGATTCCACTCGCTGTCTATGGAACATATGATATTGAGGTTGTTCCATAGTTGGAGGAATCAAATTATATTGGCGAGCGATGCCAATCGCATCTGCAACTTGAGAAGCGCGCCATTCGGAAGTACCCCAATACAGGATCTTCCCCTGCTCAATCAGATGGTTCATCGTATAAACCAACTCCTCCGTAGGAGTATCAGGATCATAACGATGGCAAAAATAAAGGTCTAAATAATCGGTTCCTAGTCGTTTTAGTGAAGCATGAATAGATTCAGTCACATGCTTCCGTGAAAGACCGCGCCCATTGGGTCCTTTCATCGTCGGCCAAAATACCTTGCTCGAAATCACCAACTCTTCTCTGGGCAGGTTTTTTAATGCTTTCCCCATCACAACTTCTGCCTGTCCACGCGCATAAATATCCGCATTATCGAAAAAATTTATCCCGCTATCAAATGCCTTTAAGATCAGATTTTTAGAGGTGTCTTCATCAATTTGAGAGCCCATCGTCACCCAGGCACCCAAAGAAATTTCGCTCAGTTTCAATCCCGACTTTCCCAAACGACGGTAATGCATAAATTTTTCTCCTTAATTCTTTAGCTTTTATAATAGTAGTGGGGATTGGAAATCAAGTCAAGAGACTAGTATTTCTATTGAAAAAATACCAGAATTCAATTTCATCCCCCTGTTTTCAATTATTCTTCCTTTACAGCCTCTATGATCTCAGCCCCTATCTCAAATCGCCCAAATGGTGGCATGAGATAAATGCCCTGACCCCACTCCTTGATCTTTTCGATCAATTCGACCGCCATTTTTACCCCTTCTTTCGCTGAGTTTTCCCCTGCATCTTTAATTCGCGCAAGATCCTCTTTCGGAATATGTATTCCAGGAACCTCATTATGCAAAAAATTTGCATGTCGTGAATTATATAAAGGGAGGACTCCAGCTAAAATAGGTTTGCTCAAAGGACCATAGGTCTCGGCATAAAAATCTAAGAATTCCTTTGCTTTTTCCGGCTCAAACACTGGTTGGGTCAAAAAGAAATCTGCACCGCTCTCGATTTTTCGTTGAATAATTTTAATTTCTCTCTCTGGGTTTCGGGGAGCAAGATTTAATGCACTACCCACAAAAAAATTAGTCGGCTCATCGATCCGAACCCCAGCATGATCTACCCCCAGGTTAAATCCTTCTTTCACCAACTTGATCAATCCCGAAGGAACCAAGTCATAATTATCCATTGCCTCCGGATAATCTCCGATCTCCGTCGGATCCCCCATCACCACAAAGATATTTCGGATCCCAATTGCATGCGCCGCCAATAAATCTCCCTGCACTCGCAACAAGTTTCGCCCGCGCGTGGGAAAATGCAAGGTTGTCTCAATCCCTACATCACGCTGGATCAAGTCACAAACCGCCCAAGGGCTCATCCGCATACGGGCCATTGGGCTATCTGCCACACTGATCACATCCGCACCCACGTCGGCCATTAATCCAGCCCCTGCTTGCACCTTACGAATCGATAAACCTCGAGGGGGATCCATTTCAACACTGATCGCAAATTTTCCTGCACTTAATTTTTCAGCTAATTTTGATTTCTTTTCGCTGCTTGGAACAGGTTCACTTTTTTGAAGGACTCGATTTTGACTTGTATCTTTATAATTTTCTGCGGGGGTAATTTCCAACGCAGTTTTCATAGATTCAATATGAGTGGGCGTGGTGCCACAACAACCACCGATCACCACAGCCCCAGCATGCCTAAATGCAAGCGCATATTCCCCAAAATATTCTGGGCCTGCAGAATACATAATTCGTCCACTAACCCGCTCCGGCCACCCCGCATTTGGCATTACAGAAAACTTTCCATCCGGAATCGTTTTACGCATTCTCTTAAGAATTCGCAAAATTTGAGCTGGACCTCCCGAACAATTAATCCCCAGGATATCCGCACCTGCATCAGACATCGTCTGCGCCACCTTTTCAGGACTATCCCCCAAAAGTGTCCGGTCATCGCGAGTATAGGTCATCGAGGCCACGATCGGAAGATCTGAGTTCTCCTTGGCTGCTTGAATGGCTTGTTCTGATACATAAAGATCGCTGATTGTTTCAATGGTGATCAAATCCACCCCACAACCCGCCAATGCCCTGATCTGCTCACCAAATGCCTGCCGGGCCTGTTCCGGTTTTACTCGCCCAAAGGGAGCCAACCGAACGCCTAATGGGCCCACATCTCCTGCCACTAATACATCCTTGAACGAAGCTTTGACCACCGTTTTTGCCAGCTCCACACCCGCACAATTAATCTCTTCAAGCTTTTCTTCTAAGCCATTTTCCGCTAACTTAAAACGGTTTGCCCCAAAGGTATTCGTCATGATCACCTGCGCCCCCGCTTCGATATATTCACGGTGGATCTCTGCGATCAATGCAGGGTTGCTCAGGTTCAGTTCCTCAAAACTTCCTTCGAAACTCTCTCCACGACCATGCAAAACAGTCCCCATCGCCCCATCAAATATCACTGGATTCTCTTGATCTTCAATAAGTTGTAAAAATTTATTTTTCATGATTTTTCTCTTTTTTTGATGTATTTTTCACAAATATATTATGGGCAAGGATTGATTTCTGTACATCTTAACTGTTTTACAACAGCAAAAACCGCACCATCTCTTTCTACAGTAAAAATTATTGGGGCACTTGGAAAATTATTGAGATCTTGATCCCATCTAGTGGATTGTATCGCAAAATCATATCCTGTTTCCAGATCATAGTTATTATTCCGTAAGCCCTCAACTATAAGATCTGGTCGAGCAATTCTTTTAACGGATTGATATGAACTCCATACAAGAATTCGAGAGCTTTCTCCTGCGCTTTCATTTAAGAACTCTATGGCTTCCCCAAAAGATGTTACCCAATAATCTGTTTCAAAACGCCGAAATACGCCTCCAGTACCTCCAACAAAACTATTGTAATAAGTGTATTGGTAGGGATGTAATTTAATTATTCCGAATATACCTGGAATTAAAATTAATACTGCAAAAACCCATTGTATTTTGACAGATTTTATTTTTTCAACAAGAAATTCGATTAGCAATCCTCCAATAATAAATATGGGAGGAACGAAAAACAATAGTTGTCGAAAATTATCATAAAGGCTTGAAGGATTCAGTATAAAAAAGATAAATGGCACAAAAAACCAACAATAAATTAAAAGAATCAATTGCCAGTTTTTCTTCTTTTGGATAATTTGTTTCAGCCCTAGTATTCCCCCAAATATAAAGAGGATAATAGTTGATTCCGTAAATTGTGTTGTAAACAGAACAGGTAAATAAGATCCTGGGAGATTAATCGGTTTAATAAAATTTCCATTAAATAACACATTGCCAGACCAAGGAAATTTTGTCATGACTATTATGCTTTCGAATAAATGGGCAATCGGAGAAGCCCATAAGTATGGCCAAAATAATATGGCTGACAGTATAGAAATTACACCTAGAACTATTATGAGTTGTAGGCTGTTACGTTTATAAATTAATAAAATATAAAAACTTAAAAGAATTCCCGCAAAGGGGCCTAATATACGGATGGCGGTTGCTGCCCCTATACATATTCCCGCAAGAATAATCCAAGGGTGTTTTAGAGCAGAACCTAAGTCTTTAATAAAAGAAGTTGCAGAAAGTTGCCTAATAAAAATCAGGGGGGTTTTTAGTACCCGAAAAGGTATTATGATAAAGAATAAGCTACCTAAGAATATGTAATAAGTAAATATTCGTTTGGATATAATTATTGATTTCGCAATATATGAACTCAGAAAGACTTCACCTTTATTTATTGCAAATTGATTAAATATTGTATTCCATATTGTTCCCTCATTGGAATAAAAGTCTCCCACTAACCGTTCAATTAATGTAAAGGTTGCATTTCTAGCAAGCCAGATTAATAATATCGAAATCAGGAATATACTACCCCAATTAATAATCATTCGTTTATTTTCAAAATTATTCCATTCATCTTTAATGTTTTCCAATTTTTTATTGTCGATATTAAACTCAAATTTAGAAACTCGTGGGGATATTTTCTTGATTGCATAAACCCCAATAAACATAGCCAACGAAAATGCACTCATGAAGGGGATATCTTTTGGATTAATAAAAGCATGCCCCCATAAAACTGGTTGAGTAACGAAAAGTATAGTTACTAAAATAGATGTTGGTATCTTAAATAGTTGTATCGATATACCATATATACTCCCGGCTGCAGCCAAAAAAGAGGCAAAATATAAAAAATGTCGTGTTGTAATTATGGAAATGCCAGGCATTATTAAACTTGCTATTTGATTTCCAATGTGCGTAATTAAATCAAATAATGGACCATAAAACCGCTTCAAATTAGGACCATATTCAAAATCCCCTTCAGTTGAAAAAATGTTTTTATAATTTTGAAAGGTGGTTTCGCCATACAGAATACCGAACTTCTCATCCCAACTTTCACCATAATCACCGACAATAAATAATCCAATCAACAACAAAACTAGTAAGATCACAATAATTGGTAAATGCTTTTTATTCATAAAATAATTCCATCTATACAACATATTATTAACCCTGGCATTCTAATTTCCCTTTTTTACCCTATATCCCATGAAATGGACCACCGTCACCCAAACAACCAAAATCCCAGGGATCGCCATCCTCAGTAACCCGGTCGTCACCCACCAACTAATATCATGGATCCCATCTTCTTGGTATCCCAGCAGATGATAAGACCCTATTACAAATAACATGTAAATTATTCCTATTCCCAATGTTGACCAAAAAATCTTTTCGGTTCTGACTTTGAGGATCAGTAATGTTATTGATAATACTAAGCTCCATCCCAAAAATCCCCAAAGTTCTATATCCAACAAAGATTTATAGAAAAAATTGATCAAGAATAGCCCTTCATTCAAATGGAGATTGCCACCAAGAAAATCCTTAAGCCCAGCAAACAGGACAGCGGTATCATCGCTACTCATACCAACATACACGGTTTGAGAAGATACATTCCAAAGAATTCCAAATAAAATCATTGGCAAAATAACCCAAATAACATTTCCTATCCGCCCTTTTTTATACCAGCGTATAATGCCAAATATCCCGATCAGAACAATGATTACCATGTTGATCGTAAAGGTTTCAGGTCTCGTCCAGGCACCCAAAGCAAGCAATATCCCTCCCAAAATACCCATCCTATTCGGTATTTTGGAATCCTCCCACAATCTATCCGTTACCAACAATATCCCAGCACAAAAATAAAAACCCGCCGCCAAATTTGCATAGGCGATCGTTCCATGAAAAAATAGTGTTGGAACAGTTCCCAAAAGCATTGTGCTTAATAATCCAGCTAAATTCCCAATATTGTTTTTCAAGAAACTATAAATATAGACCAACAAAGAAAGGTAATAAAACGGGAAGATAAGTTTAGATTGGGGGATCAGATCATTAAAAATAGTTTTGTAGCTCGCAATCAACAGGGGAATATTTAGGGGGTATGCAGCGGTCGATGTTCCCCAATCCGAAACACCCTTCATCAATCCATTTCTGGCGATACCCAGTCCTTTTGATCCCCATAAAATAATCCCATCCGTTTGAAAATAGCCTTTTCCTACAGCCAACACAATCACAATTCCCCCTAAAATAAAAATCGGGAGACTAAACCAGTCAATTGAGGAAAACTTAGGAAGTTGAAATTTCCGGTCATATTTCCGAATTTTTGTAACCAAAATACCTAATGACACAACGGCCATCCCAATATACAAACTCCAAATCATCATCGCTGATAATGGGATTCCCGTAAGCAATATTAGGTAAAGAAGTAAAGAATACAAGCCTGCCCCTAATCCGTACCCCAATGATATTTTAAACAGAAATGCCGATTTAGGGAAAAAACCTTCTAATAAAAAATATCCGATCAATACAAACCCAAGTGAAAACAATATACCAGTGCTAAGATCAAAAAACACTTGTTCAATTTGAGTATAGCTTTTTCTTTCCAATGGAATATTTGCCAAAGAAGACTCTGGGACGATCACCCCGAATGTATCGTCCAGCATAATCACCTGTTCAGGATTTAATTCAATTTGCGTGAGATCATCCCCCTGATCAAAATATAGGATCGCGTGTGTATCTTTATAACGCTCAATGCACACCAAATATGAATTACCACAGCTATCAATTTTTCTAGGTGCCAAATAATAGGCCAAAGCAGTAGATGACTCAAACTGACTAATCCCTAATTTTTCTGGGGGCAAAACCAGATCCACGTTCTTTGGCACATTCAGACTAAGAAATTCGATCTTTTCCCCATACGCATTTCCCCCAAATATTCTCGATCCCCGATTGATTGCAGTTTGACCAATATTCTGCCGGATAAACACCAGATCAGAATAGGATTGAGGAACCAAAATGATAATTTGGATGATTAAGAATATTATAAGTATTGATAAAAAAGCAATTCGAGAAATTGCCCCTTTTTCTATTTTTTTACTTTTCAAATCCTCTCCACTAATATCCGGATAAAGAATTTACCCTACCAAACATTTACTTTCCTGTCCAAAAACCCTCACCCCTTCCTCTCCTGCATCAACTGCTCTACCCTACTAACACCTGTCCCAAAATACTTCGCTTTAGGGTGATGAATAATGATCGCCGCTGTAGACTGCTCCGGCACCAACTGATAAGCATCGGTCAGTGACATCCCCAGTTCCTTCTCAGCAGGGAGTAAATCAAAAACTTTTTCATGGTCATCCAGGTCAGGGATGGCAGGATAACCCCAGGAATAACGTTTCCCCTGCCCCTCTTTCAATCCTAATTCACGCCGAATATGCTGGTGCATATATTCTGCAGTTGCCTCGGCAGTTTGTACAGCCAATCCATGCACAAAATAGGCCTCTGAAAAATCGCCGTCATCCTGAAGTTTATCAAATTTTTTGCTGGCCTCTTGCCCAACCGTCACAATTTGAAAAGCAACCGTATCCATCTTGCCCGAATTTTTTGAGGCAAAATAGTCGGATAATGCCAAATTCTCACCTGCACTTTGTCTTGGGAAGCTAAATCGGTGTATTTCTTTATTTTTCCCATTCCCAACAGACTCTGGTTCATACAAGATCAACTCGTCTCCATCTGATTGAGCCGGCCAATACCCATAGACAGCCTGGGGTTGTAGCCATCCACTCGATAAAGCCTCTTTTTGCATTTTCGCCAACCGGTCTTCAAATTCAATTTCCAGTTTTTTCCATTCTTCTCCTGTAGCGTTTTTAGCCCCCCATGAAAGTCGGAAAAGTTCTTTCTTATATAAATGAGTAAACACGATTTCTAACGGCATATCCTTCACAATATGCACCCCCCATTTCGGTGGGCTGGGGATTTTCTCCGCAGCAGCCAACAGGGTCGGGCTCGTCTTTTTTCTTTTCTTCGGTTCTGAAACCCTCTCGATCTCATTTTCAGCCTTGCTGAAAAGTTTTTCAAACAGCACCTTCTGTTTATCCTCATCGATGAGTTGTTCCATCGTTTCCAGACCCTCAAAGGCATCCGTACAATAAAATACGCCTGGGTCATAACGTTCGCCGTCATCCGTATACAAAATTCGCCAACCAAACCGCCGATTGATCGCTGCCCCCCCGATCAAGATCGGGAATTCCAAACCACGTCGATGCAATTCATTCACGATCAGAGGCATTTGTTTACTCGTGCTCACCAATAACGCACTTAACCCGATCGCCGTCGCATCCACCTCGATTGCCTTATTAATGATCGTTTCCGCCGGCACTTGTTTCCCCAGGTCATAGACATCAAACCCATTATTATCCAAGATCGTTTTTGTCAAATTTTTCCCAATATCATGCACATCCCCATAAACCGTGGCAAGTACTACCTTCCCCTTACTGATTCCCTCAACTTTTTCCAAATAGTTTTCAAGGTGCGTTACTGCCTTTTTCATCACCTCAGCGGACTGCAGTACAAAAGGCAAGATCAATTCCCCTGCCCCAAATTTATCCCCCACTTCTTTCATTGCTGGCAGTAAAGTATTGTTCAGCAAGTCTACCGCGCACTCATGATCATTCGGGAATTCTTTCCGCCCGATCACTTCATCTATCGCATCCTCTAATCCCTCTTTATGCCGATAATTGACACTCCATCCCAAAATTTCCTCTGCGCTCATCCCCTCTGTCGGGTCTTCGACCTCATCTTTTGATACTTTCACATCCTCATAAAATTCGATCACCCGCTCGAGTGCATCCTCGCGTTTATTGAATATAAGATCTTCCATCAATAGCCGCTCTTCTTCAGGGATTTCCCCATAGGGTCTCACCTTAGAAGCATGTACGATCGCCATATCCAATCCATATTGCACAGCATGGTGCAACATCAAACTATTCAACACCGGTCGCGCCGCCTTACTAAGGCCGAAGGACACATTACTCACGCCCAACGAAGTAAATACGCCCGGTAATTCTTCCTTAATTAATTTGATTGATTCTAATGTGGCAATCGCCGAATCCGCAAATTCAGGGTCGCCCGTAGAAAGGGGGAAGGTCAAAGTGTCATAGATCAGGTCTTCCGGTGCAAAGCCAAACTCGTCCACCGCAATATGGTATATCCGTTTGGCTACTTCCAACTTCCGTTCAACTGTTTTCGCCATCCCTTCTTCATCGATCGTCAACACCAATACTGCCGCATTATGTTGCTTCGCAATTTTAAATACTTGCTCCATCTTTTCGCGCCCCGCTTCCAAATGGGTCGAATTGAGCATACAACGCCCCGGCGCGATTTTTAATGCCGCCTCCATCACCTCTGGTTCCGTCGAGTCGATCACCAGCGGGGCCTCCACGGCCATCGCCAATTTTTTCACCAATTTGCTCATCAACTCAACTTCATTGGGATTTTCGGTAATCGCCACCGACACATCCAAAGTATGCGCCCCACCATTGATCTGCTCTCGAGCAATTTCAACCATCGCATCGTAATCTTCATTTAACAGCAGCTTCTTAAATTTCCTGCTCCCTGTCGCATTTAATCGTTCCCCGATCAATAAAGGTCGTGGTTCCTGCGCCATTGATACGGTTTTGATTGACGATGATAAATAGGCCCCCATCTTTTCCGGTCGGGCAGGTGTCGGTCGGTTATGGATTTGTTCAACTAGTAATTTTAAATGCTCAGGCGTTGTACCGCAGCAGCCCCCCACCACATTAATATGATTCTTTTCCACAAACTCGGTCATCGCGTCCGCAAAAGGTTGTGGTTCTAATGGGTAAACTGCCTCTCCATCTACATTTAATGGCAACCCCGCATTCGGTAATGCCGATACCGGTAAAGTGGTATGCTCGCCCAAATGCGCCAAGGGTTGTCGCATATGCTCAGGTCCCGTAGAACAATTCAACCCCACCACATCGATTGGCATCTTTTCCAAGATCGTCAATGCGGAAGCAATATCAGTACCCAGAAGCATTCGTCCAGTCGTATCCAACGTGATCTGCGCTTGGATTGGCAGTACCTCGTTCGTTTTTTCAAATGCCAACTGGATGCCCTGAATGGAAGCCTTAACTTCCAAAATGTCTTGTGCAGTTTCGATCAACAGAACATCCACACCCCCATCGATCAATCCCCGCGCCTGTACTTCAAATACCTCCACCAATTCATCATAGCTCACGTCAGATAACCCTGGTTCATCTGCCGAAGGCAGTTTCCCCGAGGGACCCATTGACCCTGCCACAAATCGGGGTTGCGCAGCAGTGCTAAATTCATCTGCCACTGATTTCGCGATTGTTGCCGCAGCCTTGTTGATCTCGTAGGTCTGATCGCCTAATCCATACTCATCTAAAGAAATTTGATTGCCCCGAAAGGTATTGGTTTCCACCACATCCACCCCCACCTCAAAATAAGCCCGATGGATCGTATCTACTGCTTTTGGATAGCTAATCGCTAAATAATCGAAACATCCATTATATTTTTCTCCCCCAAAATGATCTGGAGTTAGATTCATCTCCTGTAAGGTCGTCCCATTTGCACCATCATAGATCAATACGCGCTCGTTCAGCGCGTCCATAAATCCACTTCGCGTATATTTTCGTTCCTTTGTCATTCGATCTCCTTAAACAGGATCTATCTCAAGCAATTTTCGTAATAGATCCTACAATCGATAATACCTTTAAAAAAAATACCTCTCATAGCGAGAGGCAAGATTTCTATACATGTCTTGCTCATCTGCCAGAACGTACTGCCGGAATTGGCACCTTCCACGTTTCCGTGTGGGTTGCCGAGGTTTCTACGGGCCGGTTCCCTCCACCTCTCTGGATGAGACTGAATAATTCAGTAAGTTCGCAGTTTACCATACGGGAATAGGCTTGTCAATTAACCAATCTTGACCATTTATATAAACTTATTATAATAGAGGGGTTTCCAGATAATACTTATTTCAATCATCATTGGGTTATGATTCTGGCAGGTCCTAGCCTTTCAATTTTCTGCCGTTAACCAGGAGCAAAACAAATGACCCAATCTTCTCCCTTAAATACTTCGGAGAGTACCCGTGTATATGCCAGTATTTCAGAATCCATTGGAAAAACCCCTTTGGTCCAGTTGGCTCGTATCGGTCAGCATTTAAACTGCGCACTATATGCAAAAGTTGAATTTTTCAATCCTGGTGGCTCAGTCAAAGATCGCATCGCTCTCAACATGATCGAAGAAGCCGAACGATCTGGAAAACTAAAACCTGGCGGAACGATCGTCGAAGCAACCTCAGGAAACACCGGCGCGGGTCTCGCCATCATTGCAGCTATAAAAGGCTATAAATCCATATTTGTGATGCCAGATAAAATGAGCGATGAAAAGATCCAGCTCCTCCGCGCCTATGGTGCCCAGGTAGTCATCACCCCCACCGCCGTCACACCCGACGACCCCCGCTCCTATTACGAAGTGTCCCAGCGAATCGTCGATGAAACCCCCAATTCAATTCTAGGCAATCAATACCATAATCCCGAAAATCCAAAAAGTCACTATCTCACCACCGGGCCCGAGATCTGGGAACAAACCGAGGGAAAGATCACTGATTTTGTCACTACTATGGGCACTGGTGGAACGATCTCCGGGGTTGCCCGTTACCTAAAGGAAAAAAATCCAGAGATTAATATTGTCGGTGTTGATGCCACCGGCTCAATATTAAAAGAAGCCTGGGAAAATGAGGGGGTTATCCCCGAAGGGGCAGTCGCAGAATCCTACAAGGTCGAAGGCTTTGGGGAAGATTTCATCCCCACAACATTAGACTTAAACCTTATCGATCATGTCATCCGTGTCACCGACAAAGAATCCTTTTTATCCACCCGTCGGCTTGTCCGCAAAGAGGGCATATTTGCCGGGGGATCTTCCGGTTCCGCAATTGCTGCCGCTCTGCGCTATTGTGAAAATTTACCAGCAGATCGTTTGGTCGTTGTCCTTCTCCCTGATTCTGGATCTCGATACCTCACCAAAATATTTGATGACAAGTGGATGCGCGAGAACGGCTATGTAGAAGCCACCTGGGACAAGATCTCACTCGGTGACCTATTGAAATCCAAACCCGAAATGTCCCTCATCACTGCCCAAGAAACCGACTCGGTTTCTGACGTAGTCTCCTTAATGAAGAAACATGATGTCTCCCAAATTCCCATCCTATCTTCTGATGGCAAGATAAAGGGATTGGTCAATGAAATGACCTTATTTAGCAGACTCTTAGAAACAGAGTCTCCTTTACAGGGAGATTCTCAGATTGGTCGCCTTGCCGAATCAACCAAAGCAGTATATCCAAGTCACATCATCCTAGATGAAGTTTTACCCGCCGTGATGGATGGTCAAGTATTATTGGTAACCGAAGAAGACCGCCCTGTTGGAATTTTAACCAAGATCGATCTCCTGGACTATATTGCCAGCCAAAGATAGGCTTTTTAATAATTGTTACTGGGAAAATCTATTTTCCATCTAACCGCATCGCCAAAAATGGCACCAGCATTTCTTCCGCAGACAATCCCCCATGTCTCCCAGCAAGAGGGTTCGCTTTATTTGCCCACCACAAGAAGGCATCTCCCTTCGCCACCAAGGTTAGATCGCCGATTCGGCTCTTCATATTTTCATGAATAGGTCCCGGACCAAATAGTCCATTCTCAAGTGCTTCTGCAGAATTCAATACTGAGAATTGTGCAGGCCAAGCCTTCTCAATATAAGCATTCACTGCATCCACCTTTCCTGGCCGTACATGCAAATACGCCAACCTGTTTTCCCCGGTGGGGTTCATATGCAATAACTTCTTGAAATCATGGTGGTTTTTGAGATCAAAATGATCCGCTTCCTTATCTGTAGTAATTTGCCCATGGTCTGCCCCCAAGATCACCACAGTTCCCTCTTTCAACTCGCGATCAATTCTTCCTAAAAAGTATTCCTCAAAAGCATCGCTAAAATTCTTGAAATCAGCTACTGGTCGTTCATCATCCGGACCAAAGAAATGGGCTGAGCCATCATAATCTCCCCAATACACCCAACTGTAGGTCTTTTGCCCCTTTGTGCTCTCCAACATCTCCCTCAAACTGATCCATATATCCGGAAATGTACTTGTCCCATGCAGGCTTGCATCATGCAAAAAACTATTTGAAAGCCCAGAATTTAATATACTGTAATGTTGGAATGAATGAGCCTCAACCCCATGAGTTTTGAGGTGCGTACCAAATTTTTCTACCGGTAAGAATGTCTCCGGTTCAAATCCTGCCAATTTCAATCCCCCACTATGCCCACCATAAGTGATCGGTTTGTGAAGGATCATATTTGCCGTCACCCCAAACTCGCGCAGCCAAACCTCATACCCCGCGATCCCATGTTGTGCCGGAGGGCTGCCCGTCCAAAAAGTGGTCGTCGCCGCCGAAGTTGTGCTCGGAGAAATTGAAGTCAGTGGAGCAAACACCCCCGACTCCTGAAACTGATTCCACACCAAAGAATCATTTTCTCGCATCCATTTCTCAATTCTATGGAAAGCTACCGCATCCGCCAAAATAAATATCACATTTTCAATATCCTCCCCCAGCGGGTCAAGGATATCCTTCCTTAAAGCTGGAGAACCCATCTCTGGGACATTTAAGAGTTTACAAATGCTTGAAGGAACATTGAAAATCGATTGCTCTAAATAATTCGGGTGAATAAATTCATCCTCAAGATGCAAATTTTGAATTTTATATGTTTGAAGATTTTTTAGGTATGAAGTGCTAAGAGGGTTCATTTGGTGTCCACCATTTTTCCATGAATTATTTATTTTATACATTATATCGGATATAATTGGTAAGCATAAAGATTTCGCAATGATCCAATTCTAATGATTATTTTCATCGAAAAAGTTTCACGAAGAGGAGAGGCGTGCTTTGAAAAATTCAAAATTGTTTTCTGGACCCAAGGGGAGAATCAGAAGAGAAACATTAACCGCCCTAGCTTTTGTATCACCAGCCCTAATCCTGATTTTTACGTTCAGCTTATTTCCAGTCGTCTTCGCTTTATATGTAAGCCTACATAAATGGCTCATCATCCAGGGCGAATTCCGCGGTCTCCGCAATTACGTCACCGCCATTGACAATTTTGCCTATATCGGCGGCTTTGCCATTGGTCTGGGCTTACTCTATCTCGCTTATTTACAAATTAAAAAGATAAAGGAACTCATTGAGCCAGAGAGCAAGTCCCATTATCCATTCCTGCTCCCCGGAGCACTTTTCGGTGTCTCCGCACTTCTCTTTTTGCGCTGGTTATTTTTTCAATTACCAGAATTTCTAGACATCGCAAAAAAAATGCGCGGGCTTGAAAGAACCCAAGAATTATTTACCGGATTATTACGTGACGCCTTCAAAGCTGAAACTGTTTATCCTTTCTGGCTTCAATTTCTTGCGGTGTTTGCTGCCGCCATTCTTGTTAGTTGGGTCATCGGAAGAATAATCAAACATAAAGAGAGCGCCCAAATTCAGGTAGCCTATTCCGGGTTCTGGCTGGCAGTAATTTCAGGCGTTGGTCTCCTTGGCTTCATCTATCAATCCGTAGACAAGGCATATTCAGATGCCGTCGTAACTGGAGTGGACCCCGGCATTTGGCCCCAACTCATCACCATCACCACTGGGGTTTTATTATTGGTTTTAGCCTGGTTCCTTTGGAGAAATTCCGAAAAACAAAAAAGTAATTTTGTCTTTGTTTGGCGTGTGATCGCAAGTTTAGTATTAATGATCGCCGCCACTGTCCTCATCATCGAAATTCCCACCGTTGTCGCCGCTGGCGATTCAGACCTATGGGACGGATTGAGAGTAACGATCTTCTTCTCTCTCGGTACAGTACCCATTCAGCTCACCATCGCCCTTTTCCTGTCCGTCCTCCTTTTCCAAAAAATGCGCGGCTCAGAAGTATTTAGGGTGATCTACTTTTTGCCCTATGTAACCCCCGCAATTGCCACTGCAACTGTTTTCAGGGTGATCTTCTCTGATCGGCCCACAGGGGCAATGAATCGGGTCATCGGCCTCTTTGGTATCGAGCCCCAATTATGGCTACGAGAAACATCAGGCATCTTTAAGATCATGTCCGAATCTATGGGGATCGTAGACTACCCCAACAGCATTATGCCCGATTTCTTCTCCCCAGAATTAACCGAGCTGCTGGGCAGTTATCTCAATGGCCCCAGCCAAGCCCTTGCTGTCGTCATCATGCTCTCTATCTGGACATTCGTCGGCTACAATGTCGTCATTTATCTTGCGGGTCTTGGAAATATCTCTGTGGAACTCATTGAAGCCGCCGAGTTAGATGGTGCCAACAAATGGGACGTATTCAGACATATCACTTTCCCCCTACTTTCGCCAACAACCTATTTCCTCTCATTGATCGCTGTGATGGGCACTTTCAAAGCATTCAACACCATTTGGATATTGCGATTAAGAGGGGCCTCCTTAGGAACAACCGATACATTCAGCGTGATCATATTTGAAGAATTCTTCATCAAGACCAGATATGGCTATGCTTCCGCTCTATCATTTGTCTTATTTGCCATCATATTGATCCTCACCGTGGTCAATAATCGAATTCAAGGATCAAAGGTGTTTTATGGATAAGAAATCAAAACCAAGGAAAAAACTATCCTATCGATCATATGCCACCGGCTGGAAGGTCTTTTCATACACAATTTTAGTCATTGGAGCCGTAGTCTCCCTGATACCCTTCATTTGGATGATCCTCACTTCCTTCATGTCGCTTGGCGAAGCAATGGGCAACACTTGGATTCCCAAAGAATTTTTATGGTCGAATTATGCCGAAGCCTGGGGAGAAGCAAAACTTTCTAGCTATATTCTCAATTCAGTCATCATTACCTCCATTACGCTCACCGGAGAATTGATCGTCAGCATCTTAGCTGCCTATGCCTTCTCCCGCCTGAAATTCCCCGGCAGAGACACCATCTTTGGTATTCTGCTCAGCACGATGATGATCCCCGGCATGGTGCTCATGATCCCCAATTTATTAACCGTCACCTGGTTCGGCCGGGTTGGCCCCATCCCCTGGATGGACAATTGGCCCGCCTTGACCATTCCGTTCATGGGAAGTGTATTTGCCATTTTCCTCTTACGGCAGTTCTTTAGTCAAATACCTGATGAATTATTCGACGCTGCAAAAATAGATGGCGCCGGACATTTTCGCATGCTCACCCAGATCGTTGTGCCCTTATCAACCGCCCCGATCTTGGTAATCATTGTTTTATCTTTCATTGGTTCCTGGAATGCGCTCGCTTGGCCATTATTGGTCACCAGCACAGATAAATGGCTCCCCATTGCCGTGGGTCTGTATAACTTCGTCAGTGATGAAGGCAGCAAGGTTCAACTTATTATGGCAGGAACAGTTATTACAATTATCCCGATTCTTGGTTTATACTTCTTAACCCAAAAACAATTTACTGAAAGCATTTCTCGTTCAGGGCTAAAGGGGTAATTTTTTTCTACCGATCACAAATGATTGATAGAACTGGAGGTAGTTTATCGAAGAAAATCATTAATTAATGCTTTGATTTTTTAAGTAAATTTAAAAATTTTATGGAGATGAAGAAAATGAAACGATTCAAATTGCTTTTTAGTGTCTTATTGATCTTGACCGTTTTGCTTGCCGCATGTGGTGGCAACAATCAAGCCAATAACAATGAGAACATGAACAACGATAGTATGAACAACGAGCCCGCTCCGGAACCCACTGATGTTCCAGAACCTACAATGGTTCCTGAAATGTATCCCACCGACGGATTGGCCGGCACAGAAGTTACATTCTGGCACGCCATGAGCTCCGGTGTGAACTTGGAAGGCATGGACGCTCTTGTCGAAAAATTCAATGCTGAAAATGAGTATGGCATTTCCGTTGTAGCAGTTTCCCAAGGTCGCCAAGGCGATTTGGAAACAGCAATCAATGGTGCCATCGCCACAGGTGAACTCCCCAACTTAACCATGGGTTTCCCCAATGGCCTTACCCGCTGGTATGACTTAGGCGTCATCGCTGGTCTGTCTGACTTTATTGCAGATCCTGATGTTGGCCTTAGCGAAGAAGTAATGAGCGGCATTTTTGCTGGTCCTTACTCCTCTGGTACATTAGCCGATGGCACCCAAGTCGGTATCCCAATGCACCAATCCGCACAGGTTATTTTCTATAATAATAGCTATGCCGAAGACTTAGGCTTTGCTGCTCCCCCAGCAACCTCTGCAGAATTCAAAGAACAAGCATGTGCCGCCGCCGATTTCAATAATGCCGACGACGATGCAGAAAATGATGGCACAGGTGGTCTCGTATACTATCCTGACGCCTCATTTGTTTCCCCATGGATCTGGGCATTTGGTGGCTCATACCTAAGCGATGATGGTAGCGCTTATGATCTTAATAACTCAGCTGTATATGAAGTCGGTGTATTTTTGAAAGACCTCTTCGACAATGGCTGTACCCTAACAACACCAAGTTATCCAAACCCAGAATTTGCCGCTCGACAAGCTTTATTTGCAGTCAGCTCCACAGCTGGCATTCCTTTCCAAGGTTACGCAATGAGCGACGTTGAAAGCACTGATGTTTGGAGCACGATCCCATTCCCAGGACCCGACGGCACTTTGGCTGTCAACTCCTTCGGACAAATGATTGGTGTGATCGAATCCAATGCTGACCAAGATTTAGCCTCCTGGTTATTCTTGAAATGGCTAACCTCCCCTGAAATTCAATCCGAATGGATTGGCTACACAGGTTATTTCCCATCACAAGATGGTGTGGACATTGGCACTCGCGCCACTGACGACCCAATTTGGGGTGGCGCTCTAGAACTGTTAGCAGTCGGCCAAGGCGAACCAAACTTGCCCGCTCACGGTTCCGTCCGTGGTGAAATCCGAAATGCATTCTTCGCAGTCGTAGAAGCCGCAGATGGTGATGCAATTCAAGCTATTTTGGACGAATTGAATCTAACCGCCGCTGATCTGGTTTCCGAAACAGAATAATCGTTTCTTCTAGATTACAATTAGCTCCCGCTGATCCTTATGCGGGAGCTTTTGTTTTCTGGTATTATTTTCTTTCACCAAGTTAGATACTTCTCATCTCTTAAAGGCTTCTCCATGAAAAAATACTTTCTACTTTTACTGATATTTACAGTTGCCTGCGCCGAACCTACCCCCCAACCCGTAATTGAAATTTCACCCACCCTCATTCCCGAAAGCACCGCCACCACAGTCCCCACTGCCACCACCATCCCCACCCCCACCTCGATCCCCATCGAGTATAGCGACGCAGAATTTCTTGACCTTCCCGATGAAGATTCCTTTAGACTAATGAATTACAACATCAATTGGGATTCGATCTTCCCAGACGATGATCTGCAAAATATGGGCTATCGTGATATCAATCGACAAGATGAATTTGGCCGTTTGGTCAATGCCATTCAACCTGACATCATTTGTTTACAAGAAATCAATCCAGCCAGAAAACCCCAGCAGGTTGCAGATATATTGATTGAGATTACCGGAGATGAGAATTGGAAAGCTGTCAGCGAACGAGACAATGTTATCGCCACCCGTTTTGATTTCATCGAGGGCTATACCTTCGATATTTCCAACTATCCCCCCGAACTACCCCAAGCCGTCGCCATGATCGATCTTCCCGATGACCTATTTGGGGAAACCGACCTCTTTGCCATTTGTGCGCATTTCAAAGCTGCCGGCACCCCATCAGATATTAAGACCCGCCAGCGCCAAGCAGATGTCTTGCTCAACCGCATCGGCGATGCCATGACCCCCGGTGACATCATTGATCTTCCACTCAACACCCCCTATTTATTAATGGGTGACTTCAATGTCTATGACACCGACCCTGCCTATCATCTCACCAGCATGATCACTGGCGATATCGTCGGCGAAGAACGTTATGGAGGCGATATCACTCCCGATTGGGATGGCACCGACCTTGGAGACGTCTTCCCCAGCATCAATGACCAAGGACAAGATTGGGATACCTGGCGCGATGATGGCTCCCCTTATTCCTCCGGTCCCCTAGACCATATTCTATTTACCGACAGTCTCCTAAAGGTGATTAATTCCGCCATTTTAGACACCACCCTCCTCACCGATGAAGCCTTCGACAAATACGGACTAGATTTCGCAGACGTATTATTTGCCAGCGAATTGGGCAATTACGACCATCTCCCCATCGTTGTAGACTTCGTTTTGATTAGCCAATAAGCGGAACGCCAAAGTACAATTCCCCATTTTGATTAAATAAAAAAAGGCGAGGTAATCCTCGCCTTTTTTGAGATATTTATTTACTGATCGCCTGCGCCAGATCCTCGATCAGATCATCGATATGCTCCAATCCTACCGATAACCTCACCAACCCCGTATCTACAGCCAACGCAGAATCTGCTGTGGAAGCATGCGTCATTGCCGCTGGCACCTCTATCAAAGATTCAACGCCCCCCAAAGATTCAGCCAACGTGAACAATTTCGTCCGTTCTGCCACCCGCAAGGCTTCCTCTGCCCCCCCCTTCAATATAAAGGAGACCATCCCGCCACCATTGCGCATCTGCTTTTTCGCAATTTCATATTCCGGATGAGAAGCATGCCCAGGATAGATCATTTTCTCCACCTGCAACAGATCATCTAAAAATTCAGCCACCGTATTCGCGTTTTCCGCATGACGATCCATCCGTACCGGCAGGGTCTTGATCCCGCGCAATACCAAGAACGAATCCATCGGTCCCGGCACTGCCCCGACTGCGTTTTGCAAGAATGCCAATCGTTCATGTAAGGCTTCATCATTACTGATCGCCGCGCCCCCCACTACATCCGAATGTCCCCCCATATATTTAGTCGTCGAATGCACCACAAGATCCGCCCCCAACCTGATCGGCTGCTGCAAATAGGGGGTGGCAAAGGTATTATCGACCCCCACCACTATTTTCTCAGAATACTCATGCGCCAGTTTTGATATTGCCGCTATATCCGTAATTCTCAACATAGGGTTTGTCGGAGATTCGATCCAGACCAAACGCGTTTCTGGTCGCAGTTCCGCCGCCACTGCTTTTAAGTCGGTCGTATCCACATAACTAAAATTCAACCCATAACGTTTAAACTCTTTTTCAAACAGTCTAAAAGTCCCCCCATACACATCATTTCCCGCCAATATATGATCCCCCGGCTCAAGTGTCCGCAATACTGTGTCAATCGCTGCCATCCCCGATGCAAAGGCCAATCCATACTTGCCGCCTTCCAGAGCAGCCAAATTCGCTTCCAATGCCGATCGCGTCGGGTTTCCCGTCCGAGAATATTCATACCCGCTATGTTTCCCCACTCCCTGCTGTTTATATGTCGATGTCTGATAGATCGGTGGCATCACTGCCCCCGTGCTTGGGTCGGCTTCCTGCCCCGCATGGATCACTTTGGTCTCAATTTTATGTTTGCTCATCTTAGAGTTACCTTATTGGGCAATTAAATTTGTTCTATTGATAATTTAATTTTTCTTCACCTTAATGCACTCGCCACGTTTAACCTGATATTGATCAAAGTCTCGCGCAATCGTCGTATTCGGGAAAATCTCTCGTGCCTCGTTGCGCACATCCCGCTCTCGATATCGCCGGGAAATATGGGTCAAGATCAACTGATTTACCCCCGCTTCTTTTGCAAGCGTCGCTGCCTGCCGTGCCGTCAGATGGGCAAAATCCTTCGCCATCTCTTTTTCCGTTTCCATATAAGTCGCTTCGATCACCAAAGTATCCACACCTTTGCAGTGATCCAATAAATTATCGATCCGCCCCGTATCCCCCACATGCATCAGCCGCGTGCCGTCCTTTTCCTCCCCCAATACTTCCTCGGGTTCGATCACCTTGCCATTCTCCAATGTGATCGCTTCCCCTTTCACCAACGCCCCGCGTAGCGGTCCCGCCGGCACGCCTAAGGCATCCGCCTTTTCCACCAAGAACGGTCGGCGTGGCTTTTCTTCAAATAAATACCCAAAACAGTCCGGCCCACGGTGGCTTACCGAAAATGCCGACACTGTAAAATCGTCATTATCAAAAAGGACCCCCGGTTTGATCTCCGTCATCGTCAGCTTGATCTGGCTCTTTCTCGGATGAATGATCTGCACCCCATAAAGCAGCTTTCGAATTCGTTCTAAGGCATAGCCCCCCGCCATAATCTCCACTTCTGGGATCGTCTCCCATCGAGAAAAAGTCGAAAACAGCCCTCCCAATCCCAAAATATGATCCAAATGTCCGTGGGTGATCAAGATCTTATCCAGTCGTTTAAACCCGATCCCTGACTGCAGGATCTGCCGCTGCGTCCCCTCACCACAATCGATCAAAAATCGATGCTCGTTATGTTTCACAACCTGAGACGACAAACCGCGCCTCACCGATGGAGCCGAAGCCGATGTACCAAAAAATATGATTTCAAACAATAGATTACCTCATTAAAAGAATAGACCCCATTTTACCTTAAGACGACATTAATTTGATATCTAAGACCCCCCTACCCCACCCCGACGTGTGTCTGCCGGATAATTTTTGTCCACGAAAATCGATTCCAACAAAAATTTCCCTTTTCCTTCACCCCAAATTAAGGCGAACCCCTGATTTATTCCCTGTTTTCTGAAATGATATAATCACTCAATTAATCATTGATATCATTTCTAGAATAGATATTAAATCTCGCAATAATTTCCTAGGAGGAGACTTTTGAAAGCAATTCAATACACAAATTATGGCCCCCCCGAAGTTCTCTGTCTAACTGCTGTAGAAAAACCCACACCAAAAGATAACGAACTCCTTATAAAGGTTTTTGCATCCACAGTCACATCTGGCACAATATGGGCTCGCTCTGGAATGCACCCTGATTCCAAATTTTTCACTCTAGCTTTAAGATTGTTTTTTGGCTTCACAAAACCAAGTAAAACCATACTCGGCTATGAATTTTCCGGGGAAGTAGAATCCGTAGGGAAAAATGTGACTCAATTCAAGAAGGGAGACCTTGTTTTTGGAACGACCACCGGTTTGAAGGCTGGCGCTTATGCTGAATATGTATGCGTCCCCGAAGAATGGAAGCAAGGCGTGATTGCCATAAAACCCACAACTATGACCCACGAAGAAGCCGCTGCCGTCCCCATCGGAGCTATGACCGCATTATATTTGCTATCAAAAGCCAATATCCGCAAGGGACAGAAAGTCCTCATCTATGGCGCTTCCGGAAGTGTGGGTACCTTTGCTTTGCAAATTGCAAAATACCATTTTAGAGCAGAGGTAACCGGGGTGTGCAGCACATCAAATATTGAATTAATATCCTCTCTTGGAGCGGACAATTGTATTGATTACACTCACGAAGATTTCACTCAGAACGGGGAGATCTACGATGTAGTTTTCGATGCTGTGGGTAAAATTTCCACTTCAAAAGGAAAAGGTTCTCTCAAGAAAAACGGTGTATATCTATCGGTCAAGTCCCCCACAAAAGAGAATATTGAGGATTTAACCTTGCTTAAAAGGCTAATCGAAGAAGGAAAAATTAGATCAGCCATCGATAGAATTTACCCATTAGAGGAAACCGCAGAAGCGCACAGATATGTCGATAAAGGACATAAAAAAGGAAATGTAGTCATTAGTATTAAATAATTCTCCCCTCGGACAGACCTTGCCGAGGGAGCTGAAGTGGCTAAAAATACGATTTTAACAAAAGATTACCTAAGTAAAAGAACAGACACCATAATAACTTAAGATGACACAAATTTGATATCTAAGACCCCCCTACCCCACCTCGGGGTGTCCCCATTTTTTTGGAAAAACCTATCTCCCCATTCCGTCCATCAATAAAATGTTTATTAACCATTAATAGACGCTACAATTTATATTGATTCAACCTCTTGCCAGAGAACAGCAGTAAGAAATGAAAGTGATTGAAAAATCAAATATCCCATAAATACAGATTCATCTTCGCTATTTAGTTGTTCTTGGCTAATGATTGGTAAGTTCCCCCTTTTTTTCGTTACAGATTAAGTGAGTAGCAGGAGAAATATCAAATCTTCTACGGTTTGACTAAGGTGCAAATGTTCCCAAAGAAGCAAGACCGTAATGATGTGAACTTCCGAGTTCAAAACTTGATATTTCGAACTCAAATGAGCGCAGTGTGTTGATAGAACTGGAACATAAGCCCTTACCAACTTCTCGGTAGTTGTCCACATTCTTGAGTAAGAAATCGGAGGATTTGGTAAATCTGATATTAGTACACAACGCCCTTTTACTTTACGGGCTTCTTGCATCGTTGAAACAAGTTTTTTTATTATATTGATATAAGGAGATTCCGATGAAGGCAAAGAAACGATTTTAAACATTTTTTTTAATTCAGATTGGAATAAGTTTTTCTTGAAAATCCGACGCACTGCTTGTCTGCCTGATGTGTAATCGGAATTTCCATGATGTTTTGTTCTTAACATACATAAAGGTGAGTAAGGTTTTACAGCATGGTGAGCAAAGTGCTTTGATCCACTCCTATTAATGAGTTTCACTCGTTCAAGACATTCTGGGCATGCCATACGTAATGAATTCATCATTGTTCTGTAAATAGTATCAGCATCATAATACCCACCTTTGAATAAAGATATTGCTGTTTTCATGGTTTTATCTCCTTCTATAATTTCCTTTCTTTTCCAACATTGTCAAAAATCTACCAGCGGAAAATAATTATCGGCCATTAGCAATGGTTCTCTGTTATCCCACTCTATGAAGTCTTTTCTTCAGTGAAAAAACGATTTAGGCTGTGTTTTACCCAATATTCCTTTTTTGCCAATACCTCTGCCAGATCATCAAAATCAGGAAATAAATTTTCAACTATATAATCCTTCCGTTAAAGTTAATAACAAAAAAGAATATAAACTTTATCTCCGTATTCAAAAAGTAAATACCTGATTTATAAAAATGCTGTGCAAGGAAAAGATTAGTGTTTTTTTATGTTTTCAAATAAATTACAAAACATTTTTAATATTTATATAATGATGCTCTAGGGTCTAAATATAAACCGCCGACAATAAGGGCTGGCGATTATTACGAGTTTCCCAACGTACCAAGTAAAAACCTGATACCGCTAAATTTGATAGTGAATTTTTTTACAAGTCGATATTTTCAGTATACATAAAAAAAAATAGATGTCAATATTCAACTGTCTTACCCAAATTATTTTAATTATTCAAGATTGATCGCATTAATACATAGAAGCTCAACAAGAGTGTTGTTGATACATCCAGAGAAAGTACGAAAGCAAGAATCCCCCCTTTACCACCCCGCCCACTTCACAATTTCATTCTGTTGTTGTAACATAATCATTAGTACAACTATTTGAGACAGATAAAAGGAGTTGTTCTTGAAATTCTTTATTAGAGCGATCGGGGTACTATTTGTTTTATTAGGCTTCTTGGCCGCTTATTATGGCCCATTAGAAATTTCCGTTTTCTATCTATTTTCAGAAGGCGGTCCGTTTCACTTTCCAGGTTTTGGGGTTGGATCAGTCTGGTTCGCAGCCCTCGTGCTTCAGAACATTGGCTATTATGTCGTTGCAGCAATATTGATTCCCCTCGGTATTGGACATATTAAACTGCGCCCTTGGGCATTGACCTTGACACGCCTCTATACCTGGTTTTGGTTGGGCGCAGGAGTTTGGTTAATCAGCAATTTGGTATTGGCATTCCCATTCTTTTTGAAACTGGATATCGGTCGAGATATTCTAATGGAAAGATTGATCATCATCCTTGTTATTGCGATTATCTTTTTAGTAGTATTACCCGTTCTAGTGCTATACATTTACAAAAACGAAAAGATCAAGATGCTGTTCGAGGCAAAGGACGAAAAGACTTATTGGCTAGAAAAGTATCCTTTTCCCCTATTAATAGTATTGCTACTATTCGTATTCACTATCATCGGAATGCACATCTTGATTTTCCTGCAGGGCGCTTTCCCAATTTTTGGGCAAATAATGCTAGGCCGACCCTCCGTGCATATCATTACTTCTCTCATTCTAGTTCTGAGCATTATCGGCTACGGAATTGTTCAATTAAATAAGTGGGCGTGGTGGGGAGCATTGGGATATTTTTCATTACTTGCAATTTCTTCCGTGATGACCTTTTCTAGCCTTAGTCTCTACGATTTTTTCCGTCTGCTCTATTTACCAAAACATGAATTGGAGGTTTTAGATAACTTAACAATTCTGCATGAGTATCATTTTGTGGGCTTAATCATCCCCCCCCTCATTCTCATTTTAGGGCTGTTGATATATTCAAAACGCTATTTTAAAAGTAATGGGAAACTTTAGATAAATTAAGATCAATGAGCTATAGTACACCAACCCCAAGCTAGATCAACCCCATCTCGCGCCTCAAATCCATATCCATCTGCACCAATATCCTCTGCAAACTTCGGCGAAGTGGGCGCACCCCCAACCATGATTTTCACTTTCCCCCGCAACCCCTTTCCTTCAATAGCATTGATCACTTTTTTCATTTCTAACTGGGTCGTAGTAAGCAGCGCAGACATCGCTAGGATATCAGGCTGATGTTGTACGATCGCATCAATGAATACTTCAGGAGAATTATTAATCCCTAAGTCAACCACATCAAAACCGCGTGCTTTCAACAACATGGTCAAAATCTTTTTGCCAATATCATGGATGTCACCTGCAACTGTACCAACCAACACTTTCCCAAGATAATTTATGGAGTAATTTTCCTTTTGCATCTCTTTTTCAATACTTGGAAGCGCATCTAACATCTGTTGCGAAGCCCATAACACATCAGAAAGTTCAATTTGATCATGAGAAAATTGATTGTCAACTTCATTCATACTGTTTGACAGCCCTCTCAAGATTCTGCGCGGATCAACCCCTTCTTCGATTGCCAGCCGAACTAGATCCTTGGTTTCTCCAATAAACCCACTAAGTAAGGAGGCCCTCATCTGGTCTTGAATCTCGATATGCCTCAGAGGGATCAGCACAATTTTTCTGCCCTCAGTATGGACATATCCCAGCTTCTTCAATTTATTAAAGCATAAAGTGATCGTCGTCCGATTGGCGTTGATCAACTCACCCATATCTTCATGAGTTATGTTTGCATCTATGGTTATCCCTTCCTCAGTTTCTAAGCCATGCTCTTTTGCCAACTTGATCAAGCTGTTCATCAAACGGTGTTGCGTATCAAGAAAACTTAGATCCTCGGCTTTCGAAGTATGTCTTTTTGTCTCAGCCGCCAATTCCCGCATAATGATCTTTGAAAAATGAACATCGTTTTCCAATACATTTTTAAATTCGGATTGGGTAATTTCAATAAGCGAGCATTCATTGATTACTTCGGCCGTATTCGCGTGGATATTATTTAGAAAAAAATCTGTGACCCCCAAAAGGTTTCCTGCGCCCAATATGCCATGTGAGTAAATTTTCCCATCTTCGGAAACCGAGGAAATTTTTACAACGCCGCTTTTTATTAGATAGAGACGATGGACTAAGTCACCCTGGAAAAATAAGATTTTTCCTTTTGGCCTATGCCGAATATTATTTTCCCAATATTTGGATGCAAGTTCTAAAAGATTGGATTCCGGGGAATTCATTTGATAATTATAAAAGAATAATTGACCAAGTTGTAAAATCTAAAAATCCATTAACAAAGGTATTGTTGCCCACACAACAATTGTTTTTCTGATTTCAAACTAATATAGATTGAGAAGAATTATCAGTTCTTATTAAAAGGAGTTGCATATGGCAAACATAATGCTTACGATGGCAAGGTCACTGGTGAAAGGAAAATTCAATCCAGCGGCACTAACCGGATTAGAAAGATTCATGCTCGCACAGTTAACCATCCCCGATCGGATACCTACATTTCTTGCCGCCACCAATGTCGAGCCCTATCTCATCGATAAAAAATTCAATTACCCCCTGCTTACATCAAGCGTTGAGGCCAATCTTGAACTTTTTTCCATGGTTAAAGAGCGCTTTGCCTTTGATGTCATCTCCGTGCCAACTTGGACGGGTCTAATGCTCACCGGAGTGGCTGAGTTGGGTGTCGAGTTTGAGATTGAAGAAAATCGTGTCCCTTATGCTATCGGGCACCCGATCCAGGGAATTGAAGATGTGAAAAAGATAAAACCGATGGAAGAAGCCACCGGATATTTCAAGATGACTTTAGATATCAACCGGGAAGCCCAACGCCGTTTCACGGATTCGATGATTACTTTTATGAACGATGGACCCTGGGATCTCGCCATGCTTCTGAGAGGTGACAAAAAGTTACCCATCGATTTTCGTATTTATAAAGATTACGTAGAAACAAATGATCCGGAGCGAAAAGAAAAGATCAGGAAATATGGTGACCCAGACCTATGGCCTGCGATTATGGAACTGACTACTAAAATCGCAACCCGGATCTTTGTGCTAGCCAAAAAGCATGGGCTCAATATGATGGGGGCAACTATGGTGGACCAATTTGCTGCTGAACCAGTTCTCAGTATCGATGATTTTACAAACTACGTGCTTCCTTATTCAACCAAGGCCAGAGATGCAGCTGGCAAGGGAATCGAATTGGGATATATGGTCAGTTCACCAGAGAAACTCAAAAATTCATTAGCTCATCCAGAATTGAATAAAGTTTTAGGCATGATGGGTTTTACAAATTATATTTTCCCAACCAAACCCAATGGCGTCACCCTGCCAGAATATGATGAACCGATGATGATTATGGCCAAGGAAAAGAATAGAACGGTTAATTATATGGTTCACGCTAAATTTGTGAGGGATGCCAGTGGCCAGCAAATTGAGGAAGTAGTAAAAAATATCTGCCAAATGGCTACAAAAATGAAGGTCAGAATGATGATTAGCATCGGGGCTATCGCACCCGGGACTGATCTCGAAAAAATCGACCTATTTCTAGATTGTGTGAACAAGTACGGGAGGTACTCGAAATGACAGAAGAGATCAAAAAAGCTATTTTAATTGGAAATCGATACGATATTGGCGATATCCTTGAAGAGACCTTAAAGACAGGAACCGCCCCAATGGCCTGCTTGGATGCCATGATGGCTGGCCTCGATGAAACCGGAACCCTGTTTGATTCTGGTGAATACTTTGTCCCGGAATTGATGATGGCCGCCGATACTTTCAATGCCGGCATGGAAATTTTATCTCCTCTTCTTGCAGATAAACCGCGTTCATTTAAGGGCACTATAGTCCTCGGCACTGTACAGGGGGATGTCCATGATATTGGAAAAAACCTCGTCGGTTTCATGCTCGAATCCAGCGGGTTTAAGGTCATTGACTTAGGCACCAATGTACCAGCTGAAAGTTTTATGGACGCGGTAACCACCCATTCCGCTGATATCCTCGCCATTTCAGCGCTGTTGACAACCACGATGTTAAGCATGGAATCTGTAGTGGAACAATTAGAGAATTCCGGGCTTAGATCAAAAGTAAAAGTGATCATTGGCGGAGCCCCAGTTTCAGAGCAATTTGCAATAGATATCAAAGCCGATGCATATGCGATGAATGCCCCCCAAGGTATTGAGATCGTTAAAGCATGGTTAGGCGATTAAAACGGAATTAAAAAAGGAGGAACCTTCTGTTGTAATCTCATAGAAGGTTCCTCCGAATTATTTACTAATTAAATATACTTTATTTGTCCATATTAATGCTTAGGGTTTAGAAATAGTAAAACCATTTCATTGGAATATCGGGGAGAAGCAATGATCATTTACCCCCCCTTAATGTTTAGCAACCTGCCACCCATATCCGTTTGATGCAAGCTTTTAATCGCCTCATCTCCCCCCGACTTCATTTCAACCGAAGCAGTCCCATCTCGGGCAATCTTGATCTCCCCCACATCGCCATATTTGCTCAACAATTTTTGTAAATCCCTGGATGTAATAGAAGTAGACAAGTTGGTAATATAAATTCTCTTAGGCATTTTTTCCTCCGGTGTAAATAAGCCAATTTTTAGGATATTTATGCGATTATATCATGCAGGATTTTACATATCGGGATCATCAATCCGACCCTTCCCTTATTTAATTTCCTTCCGCCACCTGGTTATTTTGTTTGCTTTTTTGAACCCATGTCGTTCATATAGCCCCAATGCCCCCGTCGTATTATCCGAATCCACCCCCAGCGCCGCCACATCCAATCCCCTTTCCCTGTATCGTCGCAAACTCTCCACGATCATCGCCGATGCTAGTCCCCGTTTTCGCCAAGCCTTCCGCACACAGATCGTTTCCAACCAGCCCTCGTTGATCCCAAATGCCTCATTCGTATTCTCATGAATCGCATTAAACGTCATCCCCGCCACCTCTTCCCCATCCCAAACCACCACCCATCGTTTCGGGTCTTGCGCCGAGATCGTTGTCACCTGTTCTGTCCAGCGTTCCAGGTCCCCCTCCTTCGCTTCGATATACCCCCAATGATCCTCAAAAGCCTCATACCATCCCGCATGTATCGCTGGCAACTGGTCTACCGTCACTGGGCGAACCTCTAAACCCGCTGGCATGTCCGCCATTCCGATCACGTCCTTCAGGTCGCGCTTCATTTCAAAGAAATATCGCACTTCCAGATACCCAAACCGCCGCATGAGTTTCGGCTTGACTACCTCGCTTTCCCAACTCCATGCCTCCATGAACTTTTTGGTATTCCCACGGTGCTGTCCGGTGATTTCAAGAATTCTCTTCTCCAACACAGGCTGAATAGCTCGCCCGATCCCCTTCCCCCGCCATTTTGTGTCTAAGATAAAGAAATTTTGATAGGTGAAGGTGTTTTCAAATTCCAGTTCCTTCCAACTGGTGCGGCCAAAACCGACCATCTCCCCCGCCACCTCCGCAATAAATACGTCCCTATCCATCTCCGTATTACGCAGATTTTTATAATACGTCCGTACCTCTTCCAAATCCTCAATTTCCTGGATCTTATCCGCTTTATTCGCGC
>SWCD01024296.1_pt1 | contig 42093 bp, 42 predicted proteins | sample 4693011 | NCBI WGS metagenome assembly SWCD01 (sample SAMN10267278, study PRJNA491770) | bioreactor metagenome | isolation source: DHS bioreactor inoculated with marine | place: Japan: Omine Ridge, Nankai Trough
CCGCTGCGGCTTGATCACCGCAGAGCCTCAATGGGATAGGATAAGCAAAATGCCAAAAAACCTGAATGTCTTTGATGGGCCGGACGCCGTAAAGAAATTTCTGAACCCGGGTGAAAATTCTTACCTGCCACTTGTGGAATTGCCCGCAACACTTAACCCTTTTGCAGATGACAATGTCCGTATCTACGCCAAGTTGATGAATATGATGCCTCTGGGCAATGTCAAGGCGGCCCCCGCTTTCAATATGATTGAAGAAAAATATCTAAACGGCCAGTTGGCAAGCGTGGAGAAAATTGTTGAAAATTCATCGGGAAACACGGTTTCCTCTATAGCATTGGTTGCCAGACAATTTGGTATCAATAATGTTCAGTCCTATGTCCCTGCCGAAATATCATGGCATAAGTTACTTATGCTGCTGTTTTATGGCGTTGAACCCATTGTTAATGTCGAGCCGCAAAACCCAGACGAATCTGATCCAAATAGCGGCGTTTCAAAAGCGAAAAAAGATGCCATGCAAGATGGTGTGCTTAACCCGGGTCAGTACGATAATGATGCCAATCCGAAGGCCCATGAAAAATGGACAGCCAAGCAGATATGGGATCAGACGGATGGCAAAATCGATGTTTTTTGTGCCGGGCTTGGCACAACGGGAACGGCCATCGGGAATTCAAGGTATCTGAAAGGTAAAAACCCGTCGGTGCGCGTTGTTGGTGCCATGCGTGCCCCTGATAATTATGTGCCGGGTGTGAGAACTGAAAAACTTTTGAAGCTTGTTGGGTTTGACTGGCAAAAACACGTTGACCAGATCGAGCCGGTCGAGACTGCGCAATCTTACCGACTAAGTATTGAGATGAGCCGTGGTGGAATTATTGTTGGGCCAAGTGCCGGTCTGGCATTAGCGGGTTTGTTGCAGTATTTGGAAGGCCTGAAAGCAAAAGATGGGCTGGATAAGCTGCGCAATAAAAAGAGCGGTGACATTGTCTGCGTATTTCCCTGCCCTGACGGCCCTTTGCCTTATATGGACGAGTATTTCAAATACGTTGATCGGTCACATTTCCCGTCCATACAGAACGAAGAGCTACTATTGAATAAGCCATAAGACCGCAGGAATGTGAACAGATATCTACAATGATTACATTAACGGGAATCAAGCAGCTATTACACTTTAAGAAAACATACTAAATACCCGCTAATTAAGGATAATATCATGCTAAGAAGACTTATTTCAGAATGGATCGGCACATTTTCCCTGCTTGCAACAGTTATAGGCTCGGGTATCATGGCCGAACGTTTAGCGGACGGAAATATCGCGATAGCCTTACTGGGTAATACCATACCGACAGGGGCCATTCTGGTTGTTCTGATATTGATATTCGGCCCTATTTCCGGAGCACATTTAAACCCTGCAGTGACAGTTGCTTTTGCAATTCGCAAAGAAATTTCCGCGCGGGATTCATTGCTTTACATATTGACGCAAATTATCGGGGGTATTTCCGGTGTTTTGGTGGCCCATGTGATGTTTGATAACCCGCTGATTGATCCCTCGACAACAGTGCGTGCAGGTCTTGGTCAGTGGGTGGGGGAATTCGTTGCCACTTTCGGGTTGGTCGGCACAATTCTGGGCTGTCTGAAAGCCCGGCCCGAAGCCGTTCCATATGCAGTCGGTCTATACATCACCGCCGCCTACTGGTTTACCTCTTCGACATCATTTGCCAATCCGGCTGTAACTATTGCGCGCGGATTTTCAAATACATTTGCTGGCATTCAACCGGATAACATTGCTGCTTTTGTTGCTGTACAACTAATTGCTGCCATCCTTGCCACGTACTTTTTCAAGTGGCTACTGGAGGAATAGGTTTTGGTAATGTTAAAACCTGACAATACCCCATCATTGGATCAGGACATAAACCGACGCGAAGTCCCTGCCTTGAAAACCCACTTAATGGTTCTGGGGCAAGATGGTGAAGCCCTTTTCCCCGCTGGTGTGGCGGACATGGACTTTAAAGCCCCGCAACCTGTACTGGATGCATTGCAAAAACGGCTGGACCACGGCGTATTCGGTTATGAAACGGTGCCTGACGGCTTGATGCCTGCCCTAATCAATTGGTTACACATCCGTCACAACTGGACAGTGAACAAGTCCCACATTCTGCGCGCGCCGAATGTTTTGAACATCCTTGCTATTGCGGCATCACTGTTCACAGATGAGGGTGACGGAGTGATTGTTCAGCCCCCGGTGTTTTTTGATTTCTACGACATTCTGCATGAAAATAACCGCCGCATGATTTCAAACCCGCTGATCCTGAATGACGGCCGTTATACAATGGATTTTGACGGGCTGGAAACATTAGCGTCTGACGTGCGCACAAAAATGATTTTTCTGTGCAATCCGCATAACCCCGTTGGGAGAGTTTGGACAAAATCAGAATTGCAAAAGCTGGGTGATATTTGCGCCCGCCACGGTGTGCTTGTGGTTTCGGATGAAATCCACGGAGACATTACATTTTCGGGCCATAAATACACGCCATTTTCCTCTCTTGGAGCGGCGTATTCAAATAATGCCATTACATGCTTGTCGCCAGCCAAAAGTTTCAACATCGCCGCCTGTTGTTCTGCCTTTACAGTTATATCCAATGATGCCAGACGCACCGCGTTTCAGGTTGAAAACAGCCGTTTGACCGTGAACAAGAACAATGCCTTTGCCAGTGTTGCAATGGAAGCGGCTTATTCAGCGGGTGCGCCATGGTTGAACGATGTTCTAATTTATCTGGAAGAAAACCTATTGTCGGTGCGTAACTGTGTGAAAGATATTCCCGGGGTGGAGCTGATCGACCCTGATGGCACCTTTTTGTTGTGGTTGGATTTTCGCGGGCTTGGGCTTGCGCCGGATGATCTGACCGCTTTTCTACGCACCAAAGCAGGCTGGGCTGTAACGCGCGGCCAGGCGTTTGGGCGCGAAGGTGAAGGTTTTGCCCGCCTGAACATTGCGTGCACAAAGGCCAAACTTGCAAAAGCGTTGGCCCAACTCGAAAAAGCAGTGGAAAACCGGTAAGCATGATCTTGTGCATATGCAAAACAAGCATGCCCGAAAGTTTTGCAAAAAACTCTAACCCGTTTTTAACCTTGAATTTCCAGAACAGCTTGGCTCGGTAAAATTCGATTGTACGTAACGCGCTTGAGAACGACCAAAAAGACACGTCAGCTTCAACATCATATTGCCAGATATGTTGCGTTCACCGGTTGAAATCACCGCCGGATGCGGGCTTTCGTCAAATAACAATATCAGATCAATTAATTCTGTAATATCATGTATACCAGTGCCATGCTAATTGGCTTGCAGCGGTGGAGCGACATAACATGGATAGCAGTATCAAGCGGCCAACCGATGGTTTCCAACTGACGGTGACATTCCAGTATTATCGTGATTTGCCGGCGGCGATGGCTTTTTACGAGAATGTCTTGGGATTCGCACTGGCGATTGATCAGGGTTGGTCGAAAATTTATCTTATTGAAGGCCAGTCCCATATCGGGCTTGTTGATGATACCAAAGGCATGCAGCATTGGGCCGAGGCCAAGACATGCCAGATTTGTCTACGCGTGCCGGATGTTGTTGCCTGGTATCGTTGGGCCCGCCAAGAAAGAGTTGCCGGGTTGACCGAGCTTCGCGAAAACAAAGAGTTGGGCATTCGCGCTTTTGCATTCCTTGACCCTGAGGGTTATCAAATCGAAGTGCAAACTGCGGATCCCGGCCACTGAGTATTTGATGAATACAACAAACTAGAGGTGGCAAACTACGCTCAGTATTTTGCATAAAAGTCAACATTTCAGCAGCTTCCGCATCCATTTTATAATTGTCCAATTCCGTTGAAACTGCGCCATATTCATAGACACGCACACTCGTAGCCAAATGTGGTACAAGTCATTTATGGCGTATTAGCAATCAATCTTCTGTATAAGCCACCTTTATACTGATGGACAGAATGTCAGTTGTGTAATAGAAACCTGACGAAAATATGGGGCCAGGCAAATGCAGAAAATTACAGTAAATAATAAATCATTTTTTGTTGATCCGACGGGTTACGAATATTTTTGGCCACAAGTGAACGGTGGTGGTTGGGAACCCGATACGTATCAGGTTTTTGATGAGAACATTGATGATGAAACTCTGGTCATTGATATTGGAGCCTGGATTGGGCCAACCGCTCTTTACTCTGCACAATTGGCAAAGAAATGCGTTGCCTTTGAACCTGACCCTGTTGCTTTCCCAAGGTTGCAACAAAACCTGAAACTCAATGAAGCAGCTTCATGGAGTAAGAATATCACGGTCTATGACAAAGCTATTAACGCTGAAAGCGGGGATATTTCCTTTGGAAGCCAACTGGACGGAGGGGATTCTATGTCCAGTGTTCTGTTCGCCGAATCCGCGACAAGTTGGGTCGTGAAGGCGATTACGCTAGATGAAGTTTTTGCAGAGCATTCAGCACCCGATCAAAAGATTTTTTTAAAAATTGACATCGAAGGCGGTGAGTTCGATCTGGTACCAGAGATAAAAAAACAGCTGGCAGACCCCAGAGTGGTTGCCTATATTTCCCTGCATCCGCATTTTTTAAGACGATCACTTAAAAAGTCTGCTGGAACATTTCTATTTATACCGAGGTTCATTAAAACAAGGTTACAATACCTTCGGATCTACAAAAAAGTTGTAGCAGCACTTCCCCGCAATAAAAAAGTGACTATTAACGGAAAAGAATACAAGAACTATACATGGTTTCTTTTGCATGCATTCTTACGCCTGCGTACTCCCAGTGACATACTGATTAGCCTTTCCTGAACAATTTGCAGGAGCAAGGTTTTAATTACGGTCGGCAAACTAAGCAAAGTCGTATGACCTGAAAATCCGTTACTATTGCCAGCGCTCAACGCGGCTTATATCGCAAATTGAAACTGCCCGCGGCCATTTTTCTTTGAGGCATATAGTGCCTCATCCGCCGCTTGTAGGTAAAAATCCACCGAACTGCCGGTATTGCTATGGCATTTGACGATGCCAATACTCGCACCGACCCTGCATTCTTTACCGTTCCAAATTACCGGGTGTTCAATTTTCTGGATAATGCGCTTTGCAATGGTTTCCAGCGGTGCGGTTCCGTCCGTGTCCCCGATCACCAAGACAAACTCATCACCACCGGTGCGTACGACAATATCTGTCGGGCGGGTTTCATTTAAAAGAATGTCCGCCACTTCTTGCAACACCCGATCACCTGCCGCGTGGCCCAATGTGTCATTCACGTGTTTGAAATGATCAAGATCTATTAAAAATACTGCAAAACCAATTGGTTGCCGGCGGCGGAACATGCGTTTGATGTAACGATCCAGCGCACGCCGGTTCGACAGACCGGTTAAAGGATCAGTATAGGCCTTTTCTTCTGCTTCTTCCCTTTGACCGTTCAATCGGTCGTTCAGATTTCGCGATTCTTCCAATAAAGCTGACTGCACTTCGATGACATAAAGCATTTCAACTACGGGATCGGCTGGTGAGAAATCTTTACTGTTTAGCTGCCAATGTGCAACCGCATCCTTTAAAGACGCACCAAATGCAAAATTTATCAGAACACCCCGATTACCCGGCATTGGAACCGCAACGGCTTTTAGATCATACAGATTTCGGGATTTGATCTGCGCCGTTAAAGCGGCACCATAATACCTAGCCACATCCTGATGAGTAACGATGTCTTTCGGTTGTGAAAACGAAATGTAATCCAACAGGAATTTACCTTCGATTGAATGTTGCCGTACTAACAGTTTTGCAAATGTCGGGCCAAGATGCACAACCCGGCCTGAATGATCCAATTGAACGTGCATCGGCAGCAACATGTTGAGCACTGTGTTATCAAAAGTATCGCTGCCGATACCGCTGGCAGGTAAGGGAACCGGGTGTCCCATCAGTGCTGAACCAAATCGGGGCCAGGTGGCACAAGACATTCAGAATTGTGTAGTTCAATTACAAAGATGTCTTCATCCACGTGCTTTAATTTATTTCGTGAATGTTCTATTGATATCAATGCATTATAATCATCTGCTAATGCACGCAACAGGCCTAGTAATGCCACACCGTAGCCGCGTTTTTGGAAACGGGCATAGAGTGTAAACCGGCATGGGCCATGTGCGACCAGTTCCATCATCGGTATGTCCAGATCGGGGACTGCCAGCTTTACGCGGTCATAGACAAAATCAAGTGATTGCAGGAATTCCACATAATTTGTGCCGCCAAATTTCAGCAGTCGACGCACGGTGCTAAGGGCATCTTCCGACACGATATAGACGCCGAAATCTTCCAGAATTTCATCCCTTTTACGTCCGACCAAGGCCCCGAAACTGCTTAACAAATCTTCGGTTGTTGCGTCATCATAGGTCAGCATGTACTCAAAATTATAATACGTCAATTTTGCCTGTTCACAGGTCTCTTCCCAGATATCCACGCCGTGAATATCGCGGATATAACACTGCAAACCCCGATTGATCATTCCATGCACAAGCGGCCCTCCTACTGTCAGGAGTAGCGGGCAAATGTTAACAACCTATTATGAAAAGCAAGGGTATGATCGGCGTGCACCAAGCGTGCACTGCGCGTATGACAGATGTCGGATTTGGATATTTGGGCAGTAGTGTCGTTATTCGCGAGAGGTGGAAGAGGTTTTACTTCATCACCGTAAACTATCCGAGGTATCGGTTATGGGTAAGCCCGGTGTTAAATGGGGTGAAATTGTTGTCGACTTTATTTCCGGTAAAGACGTGGATGCCGCAGAGCCCGACTGTTTCTGCGTGGATAATATCGCATGATTTTCAGGCCAGTTTTCAACCCTTTCACGGGCACGCTTTAATGCTTTGCTATTACTCATCATTGTACTCCGATCCTCATTAAGCTTGATATACAAACGTTAATGGCAACCTTGTCACGGGTAAGACTTTAAGGTGTCAAGAATAAGGAATTTAAAGTACTTCGGGATACCAGTAAATTACCATGTAGACTAACTATTTGTCAAGTAATACAACAAATTTTAACAATTTTACTATAAGACTGGGGGAGTTATTGTGCCTAACTTTGTTTAATATGATACTCGCACCCAGAGCGAAGGACTGCGACCTATACTGTTTGCCCTCATAACAAACCTTACTGATATTCACCATGTAGAGACGCCAGATCGCATCCTCCTAAAAATCCGTCGGCGCACCACCCTCTTTTTTGCGTTTGGCAACGAATGCTTTTAGTTCCTCGTCGATGGCAGGATCAATCGGTGGGGCCTCAAATTCGTTCAGAATATCTTTCCAGATTTTATTGGCCCGCACTTCCGTCGTTTTGGCCCCGTCCAGTTCCCATTGCTCATAATTGCGCCAGTCTGACAGGAATGGCGAATAGAACGCGGTTTCATAGCGGTCTTGTGTGTGTTGCACGCCAAAGAAATGACCTGTAGAGCCTACGTCTTTGATCGCGTCCAGCGCAATATCTTCATCCCTTGTTGCCGTTAACACCGGCTCCATATAGCGTTGAATTTGTTGCAGAACTTCGCAGTCCATCACAAATTTTTCATAGGATGCAATCAGCCCGCCTTCCAGCCAGCCTGCGGCGTGGTAGACAAGGTTCACGTTGGATTGCACCGCAGACCAAAGCGAGTTGCAGCTTTCCCACATCGCCTGCCCGTCCGGTGCGTTCGATGCACATGCATTGGTCGCACGCAGCGGCAATCCGTAGTAGCGCGCCATTTGGCCGGTCATTTGGGTGGCACGCATATATTCAGGCGTACCAAAGGCAGGCGCGCCCGATTTCATGTCCACGTTCGAGGTAAATGTGCCGATAATACACGGCACGCCCGGATTGACATATTGCAACAGCGCAATTGCTGCCAGCCCTTCAGCAATGGATTGTGCCACGGCACCCGACATCGTAACAGGGGCCATAGCACCTGCCAGTGTAAACGGTGTGACCGTTACGGGTTGACCGCGCCGTGCCAGACGCAAAGCACCGTCGATCATCGGCTGATCGTGTTTCAGGGGCGAGGTAGAATTGATGTTGGTGTACATGCGCGGGCAGGCATCAAACTCTTCATGTGTCAGGCCTGCTGCAATACGCACCATTTCCATCACGTCTTCTACGCGTTCCTTGCCCAAAGAATAGGCATGGGTCACTTTGTCTGTCAGGGTCAGTTTGGAATAGAGGCAATCAAGGTGGCGCACCGAAGGATGAATGTCCACGGGTTCTACGGGATAACCACCTGCCACATGGATACAGTTAAAATATTGCGTCAGCTTCATGAAGTTTTCAAAATCTTCAAAATTACCCACGCGGCGGCCCTTATCCAGACACATGGCATTGGGCGGTGAAGAGACGTTGATAAACGCCATGTTGCGCCCACCGATTTTTACAGCACGTTCAGGATTGCGCGGCGTGATGGTGAATTCCGATGGGCAATGCCCGATCATTTCCATTACCCATGCGCGGTCCATACGCACGTTACTGCCGTTGATGGTGCAACCCGCTTCACGCAGGATTTCCAGCGCTTCTTCATTCAGAAATTCCAGCCCGATTTCCTCTAGAATACGCATTGCGCCGTCATGGATGGCCTCGACGCCTTCCGGACGCAATGGCTCGGTTGGATTGTCCATGTTTACGATTAGCCGCCATGGCATTTGGTCGATGGCTTGCGTACCCCCGCGACGTGCATTCCCTGCGCGCCCACCTGCTCTGCTTCGTTTGGCCATGATGTAATGTCCTTAAAATCCTGATGTCTTTGACAGCTTGCGAAATTTCTGTCGTAATTTGCACGATAAAAGCGACAAAGCATGTCGTATCCAACAAGACTAATGTCTTTTACATGGGATAAATTCAGCAGATGCATACAGCCAAGGACAAGGATGTGATGTCTTTAGAATCAAAATCAAAAGATCAACCGGCTCAAACGATTGGCATTATGTTAATTGATGGCTTTTCGATGATGAGCATCACGACGATGATAAACCCGTTTCGCAGTGCTAATCGGGAATTGAATGCCGAAGCATTCAAATGGGAATTTCTGACACTTGACGACCAACCTGTAACCGCGTCTGACGGGTTTGAGGCCAAGCCCACTATCAATATCAACAGCACACAAAAATTCGATTATTTTTTCATCTGTTCCGGGCTTAAAACAAACCCACCAAATCGGGCCAGGCTGAATGCCGCATTGCAACGTTTCGCAAAACAGTCAAAGATTTTCGGCAGCCTGTCGTCAGGTGCATATATGTTGGCGCGCGCGGGTTTTCTGGACGGTAAGGATTTCACGCTTCATTGGGAAAACCAAACAGCATTTATTGAAGAGTTTCCCGAACTGCCACCCAGCTCGGCGCTATTTGTAACAGACGGCAATCTTTGGACGGGATCGGGGGGCTTATCCAGTATGGATATTGCTCTTAAAATTATTGACGATGCCTATGGTGTAAAAGTCGCCAATGCAGTGGGAAATCAATATCAGATAGACCGCATCCGTAAGCCGAATATCAAGCAGCGGCCCTTTTTCATGGCTGAATACGAGACTTTGCCACCTAAACTGCGGGCGGCTGTTAAATTGATGATCGAAAACCTGGAAAGACCGTTATCTGTCACCGAGCTTGGGGACGCCGCCGGCATCACCGTGCGGTCCTTGGAACGCGGGTTCAAGCAGCATTTAGGCGTGTCACCGGGCAAGCATTACCGCAAAATCAGGCTTGAAAAAGCCAAGCAACTGTTGTGGCACACCAATATGTCTATTTTAGAGGTTTCAATCCTGACCGGCTTTCCATCGCCATCTTATCTGTCACGGCTTTATCGTCAGGAATTCGGAATGTTGCCGTCTGATGAACGCAAGCGAAGCGTTTCAGAATAAGCTCGGCAAAGCCGATATGTCCGGCAATATAACATCTGCCAGATGTTTGATATCTTCGTGTTTTGCGGGACCGGTCAATACGCCGACGTTCAGCCCGACGCCAGCATTGCGCCCCGCTTCCAGATCATGGCTGCTGTCACCGACCATAGCAACTTGGCCCGGTTTCAGTTTCATCTGCTCGCAAAAGCCCAAGATCATATCCGCTTCGGGTTTGGGTGTGTAACCGCTGTCAAAGCCGCATATGAAATCAAAATGGTGATGTATATTTTCGCCCTGCATCTGATTAACAGCGCTTTGTTCAAAATCGTTGGTGGCAATGCCCAGCAGTTTGCCTTTATTTTTAAAGCCGGTAAAAAGTGTATCAAGGTCACACACCGGGATTGCTGTTGTATCTTGGAGTGCACTAAAAGCAATCTTCTCTATCGCTTTTGCATCCAGTTCAGGGTGCACAGAGGCCAGCAATACGCATTGCTCATCCACTGATGCATTCACCGAAATCGAGCCTGTTACAAAACTTTTTGTAGCCCAATTGAACCCAACCAAATCCGCCATTTTCAGACGCAGATTGTGATCATCGGGGGCAAGCGTGGTTAGAAACGAGACAGACCAATCGGCCCAAGTATCATTGAAACCAAACAATGTTCCGTCTTTATCAAACAATATGCCATGAATATTTGCTGTCATAAGTGGCCCGCCTTTGGCGCATATGACCCAGATGAAATGATTTTGGCAAGTGTTATTAACACCAGTTCGGCAAGCTACCGCCCGGCAAAGCCATCCGAATATGTTGTAGTGCATCATAGGGCAGAGAATGATCGTCACAAAACATCTTGATCCAGTCGTCATCCATCAGAATGAAATCCATAACAGACGCCAAAAACTCGGCGTCCCCTGCCCGCTCGCGGACATCGTCCAGCCCTGATCCTGTAGTGCCCAGAAATGTCATCATCAGATCGTCTTGGCCGGAAAGCCAACCTAGTGCTTGAATTGCAATCAACTCTGCCTGTTCATTTGTATATCGCATTAATCCTTGGACTTTCGAGAGTGTTTTTTGCGCCATTTGTGACGTTGTTCTTTCATATTGTCCACATACTCTGCACGCTCTTTATCTGTCATGCTAGCAATAATAACGACAAACGCCTGCTGTGCATTTTCTGTCATGGTCACAATATGTGCCCTTTGTGCGCTAAATGCTTCATTCAATACGTTTGCATCAAACGGTTGTGCGGTTATGGCTGTCGCGATGTTATCAAGAGAGGTGCGCATAACGTCGTCTTTTGCCCGTATTTTATCCCGGTTTTCGTGAAAGTATTTACGCACATCCGCGCGTTTACTGTTTGGTAAAGCATGCATCAAAGCACGCATACCTGAACCATTCGCATGTGACATCCCCCTTGGCCCATGGCCAGAGATTTTTGCGCCAATCACCAAACCGACAACCGCAAGGTTCATACCTAGTGAGATTACCAACAGGATTTTCATCCACGGTTTTCCCTGTTTTATAGATGTATCTGTCATATCAACCCTCTTGGAATAGTGCTTCAATATCTGAAGCCACTGAAAAACTGTCGTCTGAATAGGTTTCAGCCGTTGTTTGTGTATTGCCGAAATAATCCAATGCGCTTGGGGCGGCATAGCCTGCGGTGATGCCAAGAAATGCCGAGGCCGTAAGGGCTGCGGCGGATTGCCAACCACCTATGTTGCGAAATAATCTGGCCCACCAAGGCTGCATTGGCGCTGACCGCTGTTTGCTTTGGGTGCGCGTCTGTGTCTGGTTCATGGCGTCTGCCAGAACAGCTTCCATAAAGGCCGCAGTTGGTTGCGCATCCGCGTCCTTAGCGGCATCAAAAAATGCCGTTAGATCCGCATCCGGTTTAGTATCAGGTTTCTTTTTCATCATTCCAATCCCAGTTTCTCTTTCTGGCCAAGTAACAGACCGGCTAATGTGCGTTTTCCTCTAGCGGTCAGGCTTTCCACGGCATCGACACTGATATCCATAATCTGTGCAATCTGTGGATTGGACAGCTCTTCGATATGGCGCAATGTCACCGCCAGTTTTTGCCGCGCGGGCAATTGGGCCATCGCCGCTTGCAAGGCTGTTGCCCTGTCGTTTGATTGCATCCGGCTTTCAATCGAAGGCTTGTCATCCACAAGTTCCGGTATCTCATCCAGATTAGTCCCTTTTTTCTTGCGCAGCCGATCAATGCAAAGATTGCTTGTGATCCGGTACAGCCAGGTCGAAACTTTTGCCTCTCCCTGCCGCCAGTTCGGTGCAACCTTCCATAAACGTAGCATCGCATCCTGCGCCACATCTTCAGCCTCGGCCGTATTTTGCAACAACCGCCGTGATAAAGCCAAAACGCGTGGCGCATGACGGTAAGTCAAAGCACGCGCAGCTTGCGTGTCTCCATTTGCGTAGAGCACCATCAAAGCGTCATCACTGATGTCGTTCATTGCATCCAAAGCCATCATATCCCTGCTTTAACGACCAGCCCGTTATTGGGCAATGCTGATGGCGGACCGGATTTACCGGCCCGCCAAAACAGTTAACTTTTATGTTTCTTGTGCCCTCGCATATTTTTGGCTTCGTCTTTGGATATTTTACCGTCGCCATCAGTATCAACTTTCGGGAACATATATGCACTGCGCGTCTGCAATTCCGTCGCGTCGATTTTACCGTCACCGTTTTTGTCCATTTTACTGAATCTATGGTTCAAACGTTTTTCCATTCTCGCGGGATCCGGTGATTTACCCATTTCCGCCATATGCGCGGCCATTCCAGTTTGCATTTCTTCTTTGCTCATTGCACCATCACCGTTTGCATCAATTTCTTTGAAATGTGCAACACGATGTTCTGCCATTTCATCCGCAGTGATAAATCCGTCTGCGTTGGCATCGATCTGATCAAACCTTTTATAAAGACCGCCCTTTCCATCATGTTTGCCCTGCGCATAAGTTCCGCTGGCGGCAACTCCGACTGTTATAGCGCTTAAAATAACTGTTTTAACGAATTTATTCATGGTCTTCTCCTGTTTAAGTCCCGGCAGGACTGTCCTGCTTTCATATATAGATACGTTGCCGAACCCGCTTTCCGTCGCGGTTTTCAAGATTATTTGCGACATCACGACGCGAGACAGCAAGTCCCGGTTTATTTTTTCTAAAAAAGGTCTATCTAGCAGCCATGACAGAACAAACCGTACCCACAAATGCTGAACGCCCTGTAAAGCCCGCCATTTTTCGCGGCTGGCGCAGGCTATGCCCGAACTGCGGTTCCGGCCCTATGTTCAAAAGTTATTTAAGTGTGCGCGATACCTGCCCTGTATGTTCAGAAGAATTATTCCATCACCGTGCTGATGACGGCCCGGCGTATATTACCATCCTGATCGCCGGACACTTGCTGGCTCCACTTATGTTGATCGCATTCGAAGCCTTCAGGCCTGATCCAATCGTCCTAAGTCTGGTTTTTATCCTGTTTTTTGTGACCTTGGCACTGTTCCTTTTGCCCCGTATCAAAGGCGGGCTTATTGCCTTGCAATGGGCCAAACGCATGCATGGGTTTGGGACAGAAAGATCCCACGCCCCGGCCGAATAGGTAGTTTTGGTTTTTCCAACGCTAATTGTATAAAATCAAAAGTTTAATTATACTTATAAATAACAATATCTTATGATAACTTTCTCGCTATAATATAGTTTACCCAAAATTCCTTACATAAAAACCATTTGGTGTTTTGGTCATTCATCTGAAAGGATTGCGTTGTTGGAATCATCGTGCATAGCAATTTTCATTGCTTTGCCAGTGTGATATCGCACGGTGTGAAAACACTGAATAAAATGCCGCATAATTAGCGGTTCACAACAGGGAGACTATAATGAAATTAACGAAAACTCTTACAGCTATGGCTGTGGCACTTGCTGCTTCCACTTCGGCTGCATCTGCTTTAGACGAACTAACAGTCGCATATTTCTTGGAGTGGCCAACGCCAAACCAATTTGCACAAACTGAAAAACTATACACAGAAGCACTGGGTATCCCGGTGAAATGGGTATCTTTTGATGCAGGTACTGCAATGTCAGCGGCGATGGCTTCTGGCGACGTACACATCTCTTTCTCACAAGGCGTTACACCTTTTCTAGTGGCAACAGCTGCTGGCCAAGATTTGCAAATTGTGGACATTGCTGTGTCTTACTCTGACAATGACAACTGTGTTGTACATGCAGAACTAGAGATCGACAAAGACAATGCGGCGGCTGAACTACCAGGTAAAAAAGTAGCTGTTCCTTTGGGCACTGCAGCACACTCTGGTTTCTTGGCTCAAATGAAGCACCTAGGTATTGACGAAAGTACTTTGAACATCGTTGACATGTCACCATCTGATTCAGCTGCTGCTTTTGGTCAACCGGGCACTGACCTGGCTATGGTATGTGGTTGGGGCGGTTCATTGCGCGTAATGAAACAACACGGCAACACAATCTTTTCCGGTGAAGAAAAAGAAGCAATTGTTGGCCAAGTGTTTGATGTGACATCAATCCCAACAGCTTTTGGTGAAGAAAATCCAGAACTTCTAGCGAAATTCCTGAAAATCACTGCTGACATGAACGCACAATACTCTAAAGACAGTAGCGCAATGATGGAAAGCATTTCCAAAGCTGCCGGTATGGATCTTGAAGGCACAACAGCTGTTATCGGAACATTCGTATTTCCATCAATTCCTGAGCAATTATCAGAAAAATGGTTAGGTGGTAATGTTGCTAAATACCTCACAGACAGTGCAGCTTCACTTGAAGCAAGCGGCAAAATCAAAGCCCTTGGTGACTACAATGCTGTGATCAACACAAGCTTCCTGGAAGCTGCATCAAAAATGTAAATAGCCCTCTTGGGACTTAAAATGCGCGTGGCCTTATTGTTAGGCCACGCGATCAAAACTCACACAAATGGGGGGCTTTATGTCAGGACTAATCATCGATGATGTGTCCATGACCTTTGAATTGCCGAATGGCGGCAAGGTAGAGGCATTAAAGAACATCAATATGGATATTAAAGAAGGCGAGCTACTGTCAGTTCTAGGCCCTTCTGGATGCGGAAAATCAACACTCTTGAACATTCTTGCAGGCTTTTTGGCCCCGACCGATGGGGTTATGACCCTGTCAGGCGAGCTGATCACAAGCCCAAGCCCTCAGCGCGGGATGGTATTCCAACATGGCGCATTGTTTGAATGGATGAACGTATCAAAGAACATCGGCTTTGGCCCTTCTATGAAAGGCACGCCGCAAGCTGAAATTGACGCCAAAGTAGAAGAACTGTTAGACATCGTTGGTTTGCAAGAGTTTGGCCAAAAAATGATCTATGAAATGTCAGGTGGTATGCAACAACGTGTGGCTTTGGCCCGTTGTCTTGCCAATGAACCCGATGTTATCCTGATGGATGAGCCATTGGGTGCGTTGGATGCGTTGACCCGCGAAAAAATGCAAAGTCTGGTTCTGGATATATGGAAAAAAACCGGCAAAACAATTATCCTAATCACCCACTCAGTGGAAGAAGCACTGCTATTGGGCGAACGTCTGTTGGTTATGGCACCACGTCCTGGCCGCGTGCTAAAAGAATACAGGTTGCCCTTTGCCGAGATGGGCGTAGGCGCAGATCTGCGCGAAGTGAAACAGCATAAAGATTTTGGACCGACACGCGATGAAATCCTGAACATGATTTGGGATATGGAAGAAGAAATCATGGGCCGGGCGGAGGAATCATAATGGTACAGGAAATTCTAGACGTATTAGGCACCACATTCTGGATGGTGATTGGTATCATCGGCATCTTTTGTCTTTATCTGGCCGTAAGTGGCCTGTGTTATTTTGTGCATAATCTATACAATAGAGGACGTGACAAAGCCAAAGGGTATTCAAGCCTGAAAACGGTGACATTCGGCGACGAAAGCTCTGTTGTTGCAACACGGGCCGCATCAATTGCAGCCGTGATTACACTGTTTTTATTCTGGGGCATTGCCACGGGTTCAAAAATACTTCCAATTGGCTTACCAGGCCCATTCGTTGGTGACACATCCTTTGAATACACAGCTACAAATGCTGCTGGTGATACTGCCGATGCAACCGTTTTTGTGCGCATTCATGAAGCTGACAATAAAGACGCCCCCACACCAGAAGTGTCTGGTGACGGCGGGTTAAGCTTTGCTAAATCTGATGTCATTCTATTACCAGAACGGCGCACCAAGATCATCAAAGTGCAAAACAATGATGAAGGCGGTAAAGAAGAAGGCTACAAAATCACTGCTGTAAACGGTCAAGCGATCAGCCCTAATCAAACGGTTCCGTTTAGTGATGGCGAGGTTTTCATGACCAGCAAAGGCAGCTTATCTGTACGCCCTGCTACGGGTGTGACGATGGAAGCGCTATATCTACCACCACCTGAATTGGTTTGGAAACGCTTTGGCAATCTTTGGAATAATGGATATCTGGGTGTAGGCCTTTGGGAAAACGTTTTCTGGTCACTGATCCGCGTTGTTATAGGCTTTGCACTGGGGTGCCTATTCGGTATTCCATTGGGCTTTGCGATGGGCCTAAACTCATGGCTTCGCGGCTGGTTTGAACCTATCGTGGAATTCATGCGCCCCGTGCCACCGCTGGCATTAATCCCGCTGATCATCATCTGGTTCGGCATTGGAGAGCAAGGGAAGATCAGCTTGCTGTTCCTGGCTGCTCTATGGATCATGACAATTGCGGCACGTTCGGGTGTATCCGGTGTGAGTATCGCCAAAATCCACGCGGCTTACAGCCTAGGGGCCACTAAGAGGCAGATACTATCCAATGTGATCTTACCAAACTCCCTGCCCGAGATATTTACAGGTGCACGCGTTGCGATGGGTGTTTGTTGGGGTACTGTTGTTGCGGCCGAATTGGTTGCGGCGGAAAAAGGGGCCGGTAAAATGATTATCGCTGCGTCAAAATTCCAGCTTACAGACATCGTGATCATTGGTATCATCATCATTGGTATTATCGGCTACGGCATCGACGTTATGATGCGTATTGCTGAAAACAAATTGGTTCCTTGGAAAGGCCGCGGATAACAATGACATCCCCGTTTTTAACAAACAGAGAGGCCGCTATACCAAGCGGCCTTTTAACTTTGGCACAGTCATTTGGCGCCCCGCGCGTGGCGATTGCGCGCGCTGGTGCGGAGCTGCCGATGCAGGCAGCTTATGATGCCACGACTGCGGGTATTATGGAGCCTGTTTTCACCGGCGAAGCGGATGCAATCAAGGCCGAAGCGGATAAGCTCGGTTGGAATATTTCCGGCTTTGAGATTATTGAGACTGTCGGCGAAGAAGCCGCAGGGCATGCCGCCGCATTAGCTTGTGGAGAGGGCCGCGCGGATGTGCTGATGAAGGGTCATTTGCATACGGATGTGTTCATGAAATCGGCCCTGTCACGCGACAACGGCCTGCGTACGGGCGGACGATTGGTGCATGTGTTCCACATAACGCATCCCGATGGCGGCAAGCCTTTGATAATATCCGATGCCGCCGTAAATGTGACGCCGGACATGGACACCCGCAAGGCTGCGATTACGAATTGCGTAACGTTGTTGCGAAAACTGGGGACTGACCAGCCCAAAGTGGCGATGTTGTCGGCCACAGAAAGTGTTCTGCCTGCGGTACCTTCATCTGTTGAAGCCCGCGAATTACGTGATTGGGCGCGCGCGGAAATTCCGAACGCGCATTTTTCCGGACCTTTGGCAATTGATCTGATCCTGTCACCCGAAAGCGTTGCAATCAAAGGCATGGGGGATGACCCCGTTGCAGGCAATGCCGATGCGATTATTGTCCCCGACATCGTCAGCGGAAACACCCTGTTCAAATCTCTTGTCTACCTGTCGGGGGGATGTGCTGCAGGCGTGGTCATGGGCGCAAAAGTACCGATCCTGCTGACAAGCCGTGCTGATCCTGCGGTGGCGCGGATCGCGTCGGTTGCGTTGGCTGCGGTCATTAACGGGTAATTCTGTATCGCTTATCATCATATGCAACAACCGTGCGCCCCGCTTACACAATCGCAACCTAATGAAGTGTATAACAGCGCTGTCGACAAAAGTGGTTCACGGGTTTTCAAAGATTGCTTTGCAATCTTCTGTCACCCCAGCGGGTTTTCAAAGGGCGGGTAACAACGTCAAATGCGAAAACCACCGAAACTACCGGTAAGATTAGGTGCAAAGGGTAAAACCTTTGTTCGGCTTTATAACCGCATATGGTGGCGCCACCTTCTTATAATAAACATACCCAATAATACATAAAACCCCGCCACCGATGAACGGCGACGGGGCTAAAAGGCGTATTTAAATCAATCCTTTATAGGCAAGCTTCAAACAGCGACCGTGTGTTGTCATAGGTCATCTCTGTCGGATTGCCGCCAACGCTTGGATCGTTCAGGGCTTCCTTGGTCAGTAGATCAATATCAGGGTCTTTTACGCCCAGTTCTGTCAGGTTTTTCGGGATGCCCAAGCTGTCGTTCAGGTCTGACACAAAGTTGTAAAACCCGTCAAAGCCACCTTCTATATCCAAATAACGTGCAGCATCGGTTATCACACCTTCTATTGCGGATCGGTTGAATTTCAACACTTCCAGCATCACTACGGCATTTGTTGTGCCGTGGTGGGTGTGGTGCATCGCACCGATGGGATGGGACAGCGCGTGAATAGCGCCCAGACCTTTTTGAAAGCCGGTTGCCCCCATAATAGCCGCTGACATCATGTGACCGCGCGCTTCGATATCCGTACCGTCCGCATAGACTTTCGGCAGGTTTTCTTTGACCAGACGCATACCTTCCAGCGCCATGCCCTGGCTCATCGGGTGGTAATGCGGTGAACAGAACGCTTCCAGACAATGGGCGAACGCATCCATGCCTGTACCTGCAGTGATGAAGGCAGGCATGCCCACAGTCAGTTCAGGGTCGCAGATCACAACACTTGGCAAGATTTTGGGATGAAAGATGATCTTTTTCTGGTGGGTTTCGGAATTGGTAATAACAGATGCACGCCCCACTTCAGAGCCCGTCCCCGCAGTTGTCGGCACAGCCACAATCGGTGCAATCGCGTCGCTGTCGGCACGTGTCCACCAGTCGCCGACATCTTCAAAATCCCATAACGGGCGGGATTGGCCCGCCATAAAGGCAATGACCTTGCCAAGATCAAGTCCGGAGCCACCGCCAAAGGCAATCACGCCATCATGGCCGCCTGCGCGATAAACCTTCAGACCGGCCTCGACATTGTCGCCGGTCGGGTTCGGATCAACTTCGGAAAACATCGCGCGGCCAAGCCCTGCTGCATCCATCAGATCAAGCGTGGATTGGGTCACAGGCAGGTTCGCCAAGCCTTTGTCCGTTACTAGCAGCGGTTTTTTCATGCCAGCGGCAGCACAGGCGTCGGCAATTTCAGAAATACGTCCTGCGCCAAAGCGGATAGCGGTTGGGTAAGACCAGTTTGCGGTAAGTGTCATAATATTCAAGCCTTCTTGATGTGGTAGGATTTAGGGCGTGTCAGGTTATGATAACCTATGATGGATAAGCCGCCGCCGCGTCCGGTGTTTTTGCAACCCGTCCAGCAAAGAGCGGGGTCAAGATAATCGCAGCGGTTGGTGAATACAGTACCGGTATCGATTTGATCGGCAATACTTTCCGCACGCGCATAATCGCGTGTCCAAAGCGATGCCGTCAGACCGAATTCGCTGTCGTTCATTAGCTTGATGGCTTCTGCATCATCTTTGACTTTCATAATGCCAACAACAGGGCCAAAGCTTTCGTCACGCATCACGCGCATATTATGGTTAACATCAACCAGTATTTGCGGCATCAGATATGCATCGTGGTCATTTGGGAATAAAGCGGGATCAATCAGGGCCGTGGCCCCATCTGCAATAGCTTCGGCGGTTTGGGCGCGCACTTCATCGGCAAAACGCACATGTGCCATAGGCCCAAGCGTGGTTTCAGGGTTCATGGGGTCGCCCAGCTTGTATCCGTTCACAATTGCCACAGCTTTTTCAACGAATGCATCAAACAGGCTTTCAACCACATAAATACGTTCAATCCCGCAGCAACATTGACCAGAATTGAACATCGCACCATCGATAAGCGTGTCTACGGCCGCATCCAGATCGGCGTCTTCCATGACATAACCCGGATCTTTGCCGCCCAGTTCCAACCCTACCCCAGTGAAGGTGCCTGCAGCTGCGGTTTCAATTGCCATACCGCCCCCGACAGACCCTGTGAAGTTCACAAAACCAAAGGATTTAGCCGCGATAAGGGCCGCTGTCGTGCCGTGGTCTAAAAAAACATTCTGGAACACATCTTCGGGAATACCTGCCGTATGAAACGCCGCGGCCATACGCTCGCCCACCAGCAGCGTTTGCGATGCCATTTTCAGCATCACGCTATTGCCCGCGATCAGTGCGGGGACAACCGAGTTCACAGCCGTCATATAGGGGTAATTCCAAGGGGCTACCACAAGCACCACGCCGTGCGCTACGCGTTTGATTTTGCGGGTGAATGCATCGCTTTCTTCGACGATGATCGGGGCTAAAGCGTCTACAGCAATATCCGCCATATGGCTTGCACGTTCATCAAAGCCGCCGAATTCACCACCATAACGGACCGGGCGGCCCATTTGATGCGCCAGTTCCGGTACGATCTGATCGTTCATTTCGCCGACCGCAGCTACACCCGCCTGCACTAGTGCTATGCGTTCGGATAAAGGGCGCGCAGCCCATGCAACTTGCGCGGCTTTTGCACGCATCACGGCCTCCAGAGCCGCTTCCTGTTGCAACACAGGCCGTTCAGCATAAAGCGACCCATCAATGGGCGAGATACATTTTACAGTGTTTGTCATTGTTATACTCTTTCAAATCCGCGTGCGATTTCATAATCGGTCACGACCTTGGCAAATTCTTCAAGCTCCCATTCCGCAGCCCGGGTGTAGTGGTCGACCACATCGTCACCTAAAGCTTCGCGCAACATTTTCGAGCCTTTCAACGCATCTTTTGCATCCCGCAGGTTTTGCGGGATAAAACCGCCAGTGCCTTCATAGGCATCGCCTTCGGATGGTGGATCAAGCTTTTCTTTGTCTTCAATCCCTTTGATACCTGCAGCCAATTGTACGGCCATTGCAAGATATGGGTTCATGTCGGAACCGGGGATGCGGCATTCAATACGCACGGCTTTACTATCGGCACTGCACAGACGGAAACCCGCTGTGCGATTGTCCACCGACCAGATCGTGCGCGTGGGTGCGAACGAGCCTTTGGCAAAGCGTTTATAGCTGTTGATGTAAGGGGCGAGGAAATACATGTAATCAGGCGCGTATTTCAGCAAGCCACCCATGTAATCACGCATCAGGTCAGACATGCCCAATTTTGCATCTTTATCGTAAAACGCGGTTTTTCCGTCTTTCCAAAGCGATTGATGTACATGCGAAGACGATCCAACACGGTTCTGATCCCATTTCGGCAAGAACGTCACCGCATTGCCCTGTGACCACGCAATTTCCTTGATCGCGTGTTTCGCGATTGTGTGGTGATCTGCGGTATTGATCGCGGTATCGTATTTGATATTCAACTCTTCCTGCCCTGCTTCCGCCTCGCCTTTGGTGCCCTCAATCGGCAGGCCGGCGGCGTATAGATGGTTGCGGATCGGGCGCATGATATGTTCTTCTTTGGTGGTTTGGAAGATGTGGTAATCTTCATTATAGCCGCTGATCGGCTCCAGATCGCGGAAGCCTGATTTGCGTATCTCGTCAAAGCTTTTCGCAAACAGGAAAAACTCCAGCTCGGTCGCCATCATCGGGTCGAACCCCATGTCAGCAAGGCGTGCAATCTGCTTTTTCAGCACGGCACGCGGTGAATGCGAAATTGGCTCATAGGTGTGGTGATCCAGAACATCACAAAGGATCATGACAGTACCTTCCAACCACGGCACTGGGCGTAATGTGGAAAGATCCGGCTTCATCACATAGTCGCCGTAACCGCTTTCCCAACTGGTAGAAGCATAGCCGTCAGGTGTCGCCATTTCCAGATCGGTGGCCAGCAGATAGTTGCAGCAATGGGTTTCTTCCCAGCCGCCATCGACAAAATGCTGCGCGAGGAAACGCTTGCCCATCAAGCGGCCTTGCATATCGACGATACAGGCCAGAACCGTATCAACGGTGCCGTCCGCAACATGTGAATTCAGTGTTTCAAAACTTAGATGACCAGTCATTGACGTTCCTAGAAATGTTAAGAGTGTTGAGGGGCGCGGATAATCACCCGCGCCCGCCTTATTATTTAGCCATAACGGTATGGGCGTCCAGCTTTAACCATATCGGCGTTGTATTTCTTGAAGATATCGACAACTTTCGCCTTGGTTGGGCTTTCGGCTGCGATCTCGTCCCAGAACTTCACGGCAGCGGCTTCCACTGTATCCCATTCCGCATCCGGAATAGTTGTCAGCTTCATCTTCGGCCCGTTGACGCGCAATGCTGCTTCACCGCCCCAGTACCACCACTGACGGTAGTAATGCGATTGGTCACAGCAGACGCGGAACAGCGTTTGCAAATCGTCCGGTAGTTCATTCCAGCGATCCATATTGGCAAAGAATGACCCTGCCCATGCGCCCGAGATATTGTTGGTCAGGAAGTAATCAGTCACATCCGCCCAGCCAACTGTGTAGTCTTCGGTGATGCCCGACCACGCGATGCCATCCAGCTCGCCGGTTTGTACGGCAACTTCGATATCTTCCCATGGAAGCGTTACTGGAACCACACCGAACTGTTCAAGGAAACGTCCCGCAGTCGGGAAGGTAAATACGCGTTTGCCTTTCAGGTCAGCCAGGCTGTGGATCGGATCTTTGGTAGCGAAGTGGCATGGGTCCCAAGACCCTGCACTGATGTGTTTAACGCCAACCTTGGAATATTCTTCATCCCATATTTCATTCAAACCATACTGGTTGAACAATACGGGCACATCAAGGCTGTAACGCGAGCCAAATGGGAAATATCCACCGAAAACAGTGACTTCCGTGGGTGACGCCATGCTGTCGTCATCGGATTGCACCGCGTCGATCGTGCCTTTTTGCATGGCACGGAACAATTCGCCCGTCGGAACCAACTGATCTCCATAAAAAAGCTCGATCTGCATACGGTCACCGGCAATTTTGTTAAACATATTTATCGCCGGTGTGACGACATGGTCAGCCAATGCCGCACCTGCATATGTTTGCATACGCCATTTGATCGTGGATTGTGCAAGGGCGGGGGCTGCCAGGCTTGCACCTACTGCACCCGCACCGGCGGTGGTTAAAAACTTACGTCTAGTTGTCATTTTCAGTCTCCTGGTTGGTTTATATATACCCTGAACGGGCGGTGAATTTTATGCTCCTATCGGAGTTCTTCTTATTATTTTCCATAAACATATTCCGGTAGCCAAAGGGCGATCTGCGGGAACATCATGATTAACGACAGTGCGAACACCATAATCAATACAAACGGTACGATTGAGCTATATATGTCGCGCAATGTTATTTCCGGCGGTGCCATGGCACGCATCAAAAACAGGTTATAACCAAAGGGCGGCGTCATATAGGCAATCTGTGTTGTGACTGTATATAGCACACCGTACCAGATCAAATCAAAGCCCAAGGCCCCGACCAATGGTACGTAAAGTGGTGCGACAATCACCAACATGGCGGTATCGTCCAGAAATGTGCCCATCAAAAGAAATGAAAGCTGCATCAGGATCAGGATCATCCACGGGTCAAGACCCAACTGTTCGGTGAACAGATAGCGAATAGCGTTCACAGCACCCAAACCGTCAAACACGGCACCAAACCCAAGGGCTGCCAGAATGATCCACATGAACATGCAAGATATAGCCAGCGTTTGGCGCACGGATACTTCCAGCACCGCTTTATTCATCCGCCCCTTCACGATTGCGGCAACAAAAGCGGCCATCGCACCGATAGCGGAACTTTCCACCAACGACGTCCAGCCTTTGACGAACGGTACCATCATGGACGCGAAAATGATCAGCGGTAATAGACCTGCCCGCAACAAACGCAGTTTCTCGGACAAGGGCACGTTACGTTCTTCGGGCGGTAGAACGGGGCCAAGCGCGGGGTTTATTTTACACCGAATTGCAATATAGATGATGAACATACCTGCCATCATCAGCCCGGGCAGAACACCGGCCAACCACAATTGGCCAACAGGTTGGCGCGCAATCATCGCATAAAGTACCAAAACAACAGAAGGAGGCACAAGGATACCAAGGGACGATCCCGCTTGGATCACCCCTGTGACCATTTTTTTGTCATAGCCCCGCTTTAACAATTCGGGCAATGCAATGGTCGACCCGATGGCCATACCCGCCACAGACAAGCCGTTCATCGCCGATATCAGCACCATCAACCCGATTGTACCAATAGCAAGCCCACCATGTATCGGTCCCATCCAGACATGAAACATTTTATAGAGATCATCAGCAATTTTACTTTCGGACAGGACGTAACCCATGAAAATAAACATCGGCAGCGTCAAAAGCGGATACCATTTCATCAGCTTCATTGCCGCGGAAAACGGCATGTCGGAACCACCGATACCCCATAGGCTAACGGCGGCAATCGCACCCACGGCCCCGATGGCAGCGAATACGCGTTGGCCCGTAAACATCATCAACATCATTGACGAAAACATCACTATGGCAATCATATTTTGCGACATTACAATGCCACCCCTTTAATTTTAGCGATATCTTTAATCAGTTCCGAAATTGCCTGAAGCAGCATCAAGAAAATACCAATGATCATGGTTACTTTAATTGGCCAGAGGTATGGTCGCCACGCGGTCGCACTGCGCTCCAACCGTCCGATAACCTCACTCGCGCCATCAAACCCGCCTGTAATAAAGCCCACGAACAAGTTTTTGAAAAACACAAACGGTTCCATATTATACGGCTTGCCCAGCGAAAACGCGGTGGAATCGATAGCGCCATATAAAAGCACACCAAGATAAGCCAGTAAAAACAACACGGTAAGGCTGTCTATTTGGGCCTTACGCCGATCCGTCCACTCGCCGTAAAACAAATCCATCCGTACATTTGCGCCCAGTTGTATGGAATACGGCCCGCCTAAGATATAATAGGCCACCATAGCAAATTGCGCGACTTCCAATGTCCAGCGAGATGGTAAAAACGCGACTTTCGATATTGACGACCACAACAGTATCCCGACCATTACGAATATGCCGTACATCATCACGCGACCGATGCGATAGTTGGTTGCATCAACAATGCGCACATATTTTCTGGCGAAACCTAGCACGGCGACCCCTTTGTAGAGATATCTTCGCTTAACTTGGCCAGGCTTACCGATAGCAGTTCTGCCAACATCTGTGAGATTTCATCTTGCTGTTCCGGTGTTTCGATCAAATCATTGCAGACCTCGATCATCACATTGATCAAGCCATTTTTTGTGCCGTGCATTTCCAGTGTATGGGCCACTTCGTCAGCTTTTGAATAAGGCATGTTCAAAGCGTAATTTAAACCCAGACGTGCGCCCGATAGATCGACCATAGTCGCCGCCAGTTTCGCATGTGCATCGTGGATCATGCCAACATCCACTTCACGAACACGGTCGTTATATGTGCGGGTAAAGCTGTGGATAGTGACAAGTATCGGTGGCGTTTTAAAAGATTTAATCGTGTCTGCCACGGTGCGCGTAAACGGTTCATAAACCGTTTCTACACGCTCTATTTGTTCAAGCGTCGTTAGGGCCTCGTTACCGGGAACAATGATTTGTTCACTGACAGCGCGTATCGCACCTGACGATGTGGGTGGTCTGTTGCAATCGTATACCAGACGCGAAACAGTGCTGACTACCAAAGGCGCATCCAGCAGTGCACTTAATCGCTCGGCTACGGCCTGCGCGCCGGGGTCCCAGGCCGCATGGGAAATCTTAGCAGCATCGGTCATACCCAAACCTGCATAACGCTCCGGTATATGGTTACTGGCGTGCTCGCATACCAACAGAACCCTAGACTGCCCTTCCCCGTTGATAACAAGGGCAGAAGACAAAGGTTTATCGATCTTGAGGTCGGACGTGGCAGCGTGCGGCAAAATGATTCCTCTTGGTGGATTTTGTAAAATTCTCTTCACTTAATGTCCGCCTGTCAATAAGATTGTGTAAATTCCTCTTCAATAAACATGCCGCTGGCGATATGTATACATTGTGGAGGATCAAATGGGTTCAGGGACAATTGCAGAACGCTTGCAGACGAGAGTTGATACACTTACGCGTGCAGAACGACAACTTGCTGATACTATTATGGAAAACTACCCTGTATCGGGATTAGGCTCTATCACGACTGTTGCTGAAAAAGCTGATGTGTCTACCCCCACGGTTGCCCGTTTAGTACAAAAACTTGGGTTTAAAGGATTCCCGGAATTCCAAAAACAATTGCGTAAAGAACTGGAAGCAACCATATCCGGCCCGATTGCAAAGCATGATAAATGGGCGGGGGATGCGCCTGACACACATATTCTAAACCAGTTCACCGATGCCGTGATGAAAAATATAAAGAAATCTCTGGCGCAAATCGATCCTGTTATTTTTGATGAAAGTTGTAAATTGCTGGCCGACGATAACCGGTCGGTCTATATAGTCGGCGGTCGTATCACCCGTGCATTGGCCGATTATTTTTTCCTGCATATGCAAGTAATCCGCCCGAATGTCACTTTAGTTCAATCAATTTCAAACGCATGGCCACACTATCTGTTGAATATGAAAAAGGGTGATGTCATCGTGATCTTTGATGTGCGGCGCTATGAAAACAGCACGCTTATGTTAGCGGAACTTGCTGCAAAAAAGGGTGTGGAGATTATATTGTTGACCGATCAGTGGATTTCACCAATCAGCAAGTTTACCGATTTGGTTTTCGGGTCCAGGATCGTTGTGCCTTCGGCATGGGACTCTTCTGTAACAAGCCTGCTGCTGTTGGAAACGATACTGGCCGAGGTTCAGGGCATTATTTGGCCCCAAACCCGTAGGCGTATGCAAGAACTTGAAGATATGTTCGATGAAACCAAGCTTTTTAGAAAATTCACATAAAACCCGAAATCTTGCATAACCGTGCCTGACATACCTGCCAAGCCCACGTATATTCATATTAATGGACAGTGGCATCCACATTAATTTTTATTGGTAAACGCGCCTTTCCCAAAAACTGCCGAGAATTGCTACGATGATTTTTAAGCCAGAGACCCATTTCATTGCTTTCCAATGTGACAACACCGTCTTTGGCATAACTTGAAAAATAAGCACAAAGAGTTTGCGCCATATCTTCAGTCAGCTCGATATCGTGGCACTCCATTTTTCGTGGCATATTTTTTCCCATTGATACTTCCCTTAATCGTAAAGCAGTTTGTTTATTATCCGACATTCGCTACCCCATTCACCCTGACCAAATATTAACTTAATCCTATTTAGATCACCAAAAAATGGCGTTATCATGTTGATTTCGGCAAGTTGTTAACATAAGTGCGTAAAATTTTATTAAGTATAAACAATATCTTATAAGTTAATTATTGGTAACATCACGGATTCTGCACAAAACAATCATTATTTGGTCACTTTACGGTTTCGAAATAATACAGAAATTTTATATATCCTGTTTCGTCTGTGAAAAATGATCATTTATTCTACAGGAGCATTATTTATACGGTACAGGATGACAGATTTTAAAGTACCTGTTGACCTATGGTGCCCATTCGCGGATTTAAAGCCGGAAAGTAATATCTTGATAAGTATGAATATTGGCGAGTATATTATTTACGGGGGGTATTTAATGAGAATTTATAGAAATGTATTTAATAGTGGGGCCTAATGCGAAGCCTTATTGAAACTATATGGCGCTTGCGCAATCCATTATTAGCCGCACATATCATTGTCACAGTGATTTCTGTCGCGGTTGTTTTGCCGCTTGCACAATTCACGATGTATTCTGCGGTAAAACTTTCCGGTACGCAGGCTTTGACCGATCAGGATATTGCGCGCTTTTTGTTTTCACCTATCGGTCTTATTGGATTGTTATTGGTGAGCAGCGTTTTGATTGTCGCGGCGGTTCTGGAACTTTCAGTTATGCTGTGGATGATACACGCCGACGCGAAAGGTCATCGCACCACCCTTGTTTCTACGCTATCCGCAATTACCATGCGCCTGCCCCGACTAATGGGCTATGCTGCACGGCTTATTTTACGTCTGTTTGTTGTCATCCTGCCTTTTGCCGCGTTAATTGGCTTGGTCGCGTGGATGTTATTGACCGAATTCGATATTAATTATTACCTGACATTTCATCCGCCGGAGTTTATCCGCGCCATTGTAATAATTGTACCAATCGCGGTCTGCCTATTTTGTGTATTGCTCTATCTTTTCGTCGGCTGGGCTTTGGCATTTCAGTTAACACTTTTCACCGATACCCCGCTATCAAACGTATTTGCGCAAAGTGTCGCCCATTCACAAGGACTGCGGAAGTATATATTGGGACGGCTCGTTATTTGGGGTATTTTGTCTATATTCATTACAATATTCGTCTCAGTCATGTTGCGATGGCTTATAGAAGTTGTCATGCCTGATATTACAGCATCATTACCGATTATAGCGATTGTTGGAACGGTCCTTATGTTGATCTGGTCTGCAACATTTATACTTATCGCGGCATTTAACACAGGTACATTGGCCATGACGCTGTCACAAATAGCACAGCGGGCTGATACCCATTTTCCCGACAGGTTATCCAAGACAACACCGGATAAGTTTCAGTGGCTCGGCTATATTCTGATTGCTTTCGTATTGGCATCAACCGGTGGGTCCGCAGTTGCCTTATATCAAGGGGCCGGAACGCCTGATCATGTCGCGGTCATTGCCCATCGTGGCGCGGCAGGTATCCGTCCAGAGAATACGATGGCCGCAATGGAAGCAGCTATTAAAGACGGCGCTGACTGGTTGGAAATTGATGTTCAGGAAACCGCAGAAGGCGAAGTCATTGTCATACATGACAGTGATTTTATGAAAATCGCCGGAAACCCCCTAAAGGTTTGGGATGCTACTGCTGAAAAACTTGCCGATATTGACATTGGCAGCTGGTTTGATCCTGCATACAGCAATGAAAGAACCCCGACCCTGCGACAAGTTCTTATAGCAGCACACGGGCGCTCAAATGTACTGGTTGAGTTGAAATACTATGGTCATGACGTTGATCTTGCCGGTCGTGTTGCAGCGATAGTGGAACAGACAGACATGGTTGCCAACACTGCGTTCATGTCGCTTAACCGCGACCAGATGGTCCGTATGAAAGCGGTCCGGCCTGATTGGCGTGTCGGGTTGCTTGCCGCAACATCCATCGGTGATCTAAGTAAAGTTGAGGCTGATTTTCTTGCGGTCAATGCATCAAGTGCCAGCACCGGTTTTATTACCCGGGCACGTAAAGCGGGTAAGGATGTTTATGTCTGGACAGTTGATGATCCACTGACAATGTCCCGCATGATGTCGCGCGGGGCTGTGGGCCTTATAACCAATGAGCCGGCTATGGCAGTCCATACAATCACGGTACGGCGTAACACACCTTTAATCGTGCGTATTATGCTTGAAGCAGCAGATATGATTGGTCTTGATGTAGAACGTAAAAGATACAGAGATAACTCCCCTTAGTAATACCTAAAGAAAATATACAATGAAGGAACTATACTAAAACAGAAAATAGGAGCTCAAAATGAAAAACTGGTTATTATGGTTAATCGTAGGCATTATTTCTATCATTGGCGGGTTTATGGCATTAGCAAATCCGTTAGCAGCCTCGATAACAGCCGAGCGGCTGGCTGCATGGACATTTATAATTGTAGGCTGTCTGCAGGTATTCACTGCATTTCGCACTGAAAGATTTGGTGCAAAATTATGGGCTGCCCTTGGTGGTGCTGCGGGATTATTTGTAGGAATATCCCTGTTCAACAATCCTATGGCAGGCGTTATTACACTAACAATGATTGTCGGCCTGCTATTTTTCATTGCCGGGATCACCAAGATACTTATGTCATTCGCATTACGCGGATCGCCATTTTTCATGCCGGTTATGGTGTCGGGGGCTCTTTCTTTGCTGTTGGGTTTCATGATCCTGTCAAACTTTCCCGGTTCTGCAGCCGTCAGCCTTGGGCTTTTGCTTGCGGTCGAGTTGATCTCTAACGGTGTTGCACTGATCGCACTTTCCCTGCAGCGAAAGCCCATACATAACTAAAGGCATATACGAGAGAATTGTTGTTCAAGTCGACTGTATCCACATATGAAGGTACATTGGCTAACGACATGCCTTCAAATAACAATAAGGACGAGTGTGCCAATCCAATGCGCCGCAATGTTATAATATTTACAACAATGGCGGTAATCGCCATGGCAGCTTTGTTCGCTTTTCTTCTAATTGGACGCAGCAAATCCGGTGGAAATGAAATTGAGCGCCAGACAGAGATTTGGGCGCATCAGCGCTTGATGGCCACACGCATCAATGCAAAGGCTGTGCCCTTTACAACAGACGGTTGCAGCGGTGGTATGTCAGCCATATGGAAAGACGCGAGTGATATGTTCCCCGCGCTGCGTGCCAGCATAGGCGACACGCCGCCTTGGGAAAACTGCTGTGTCATTCACGACAAAGCCTACTTCGATGCATCCGGTGCAACCGGTGCCAAACAAAGTTTCAATGCACGCATTTTGGCAGACCAGAACCTAAGCAAATGCGTGGCGAATTTCGGTACGCACGAAACAAAGCCGGTCATGCATCAATATCAACTACTTGCCGATATGATGTATTCGGCCGTGCGATTGGGTGGCGCACCCTGCTCCGGCTTGCCTTGGCGTTGGGGATATGGCCTGCCAAATTGCTATATCGGGTATTCGCAGTAGTAAGGATGAAACCTAAAACACATAGCGCTTTATAGGCACACGAAACAGGCGGCTGACCAATTTGTTACATTTTCCGGAATGCTCAGTTCCCTAACGTAATTTTGGCCACATAATCATAAATATGATAGCCAGCAGATCACAACGGGAGTCGTCATGGCTAAAAATAATTTGATGAATACTTTGGAAGCACAACGCTTGGCGTTTAATCAAAACCCATATCCATCATGGGCCGCGCGTAAATCAAAGCTTGTAAAGCTTGGTCAGGTTATTGCCGCCCATGAAAAAGAGTTTCAAAAAGCCATATCAAACGATTTTGGCAACAGGGCGGCGCAGGAAACAACCTTGACGGAAATGCTGGTTATCAAGGCCGGTATCAGTCACGCGCTGAAGCACACGAAACACTGGATGCGCAGGCGTAAAGTTGCAACTGCATTGCCGTATAAAATGGGCTCCAGTCAAATTGTGCCGCAACCGCTAGGTGTTGTCGGGATCATCAGCCCCTGGAATTATCCCTTGCAGCTTGCGATCATGCCGCTGATCGGTGCTTTGGGGGCAGGTAACAGGGTTATGATAAAGCCCAGTGAATTTACGCCTGAATTGTCCCAATTGATGAAGACGGTTCTAGCGAATATATTCACCGATGATGAGGTTTATGTTGCTATTGGCGGTGTTGATGTGGCCAAAACGTTTTCAAGCCTGCCATTCGATCATTTAGTGTTTACCGGATCAACGGACGTTGGCCGCATGGTGGCCGGGGCCGCTGCTAAGAACCTGACACCTGTGACACTTGAACTAGGCGGAAAATCCCCTGTGATTATTGATGATACTGCGGATATGGAATTAACGACAACGCGCATTGCGAATGGCAAATTAATGAATGCCGGGCAAACCTGTGTTGCACCTGATTACGTGTTGATGACAACTGATAAGATTGACGGCTTTGCCAAGGCAATGATCAAAAAAGCAGAAACATTTTACCCGACGATTGCGGCAAACCCGGACTACACATCCATAATATCGGACGGCCATTATGCAAGGCTTCAGGATTTACTGGAAGACGCGGAAAACAAGGGTGCAAAAATACATACGGCGGGATCTGATGATAAACAACAACTGGCAAAAGAACGCCGCGTGCCACTTTCGATTGTCACGAATACCGCGCCCGATATGCGGATTATGCAAGAGGAAATCTTTGGGCCGCTTTTGCCGATAGTTGCAAGCGATAGTCTGGAGCATGCCTTGGATTACATCGGGGAAAAGGCGCGTCCATTGGCGCTTTACTGGTTTGGTAATGACCGCAAAAAGCGCGATCGTGTTCTGACCGAAAGTATTTCTGGGGGCGTTTCGATCAATGAGATTGCATGGCATCTTGTGCAGGAAAACCTGCCATTTGGGGGCGTCGGACCGTCGGGGATGGGAGCTTATCATGGTGAGCACGGGTTCAAAACGTTTTCCCATATGAAAGGCGTATTTATTCAAAGCCGCTTCAGTGCTGGAAAAATGTTGATGCCGCCATATACAGATAAAACGTCTATAATATTCAAATTAATGAAAAAAATAATGTAGATTTGGTTGCTTTTGAAGCATATCAACTAGGCTTTTTACGATGCTGTAGGCTTGAAGTTACGCTGTTTCAACACATCCAGCAATTCATTAAGCGATGCGTTCACCGCTTTTCCAGAGGTGTCGATTTGTGCCGTGGCTTTTCCATAAAGGATCTCGCGGTTGGCAAGGATTAACTTTAATTGCTCCATGGCTTCGGGGTTCCCCGCCATCGGGCGTTCATCCCCTTGCGCACGTACGCGTGCCATGTGTTCTTCGGGGCTGGCTTTCAGCCATATGGTTTGAAAGTTATTCAGCAGTAGATTGTACGTGTCGGGGGCAGCAACGATACCACCGGAAACAGCGAGAACCATAGTATCATAGGTTTCCATGATGCGGTTTATGGCTTGCGCTTCCAGCTTGCGGTAGCCTTCCTGCCCATAGAGTGCCATCACTTCGGCTATGGCCATGCCGCTTTGCTCTTCGATTTTGCGGTTAAGCTCGACAAATGGCACGCCCAGTGCATTGCCTGCCAACGCGCCAAGTGTTGATTTACCGGCACCGCGCAATCCGACAAGACAAATGCGGTTTGCATGTGTGACAAGCGATGTATCAGGGTTTAAAATCTGTAGAACCTGTTTTTGAGTGTCTGTATCTGCCGCGCGGTACATTTTTAACATGCGTAAACTATCAGCATCCCAAGGGTCATCATCGCCCATTATCCATTCTATTCGGTGATCAAGTGCTGTGGCTATCTTTTGCAATAGCCCGATGGAAATATTTCCATCGCCTGCTTCAAGCTGTGCCAGATAGCGCGGTGATACGCCGGATATCTCTGACAGCACACGACGCGGGATGCCTTTGCGCTCTCTGGCTATGCGAACACGTAGTCCAACCCTTGTAATCAGGGATGAAACAAGCGCATCATCAGCTGTTTCGGCTTTATCGTGGGTAATTTCATCCATTTGACCAACTTTTATGCAATATAATGCACATATAAATGGTTGGCGTCAGAACTCAACCAAAATTGACTGACTTAATAGGTTTCCACATGATAACGGCCCTCTTCGCGCATTGCATTACGAAGCGTGGCCCAGTTCAGATCAACACTGTTTGCAATATCGCCCATTGCCTGTTCAACACCTTGTTCCATTGCTTTTAACCCGCAGATGTAAATATAGGTGTCCGGATTTTGCAAAAGCCGGGCAATACTGTCTGATTCATTTTGTAACGTGTCTTGAACATACTGTTTAGGTGCGTTTTCTATTCTGCTGAAAGCAAAATAAGTTTTCATGAACGTTTCGGGTATTTTCTTAAGCGGGCCGAAATACGGCAGGTCATCGGGGCGGCGCGCGCCAAATACTAATGTCAGGGCATTTTTTATTGTCGGGTTTTCGCGTTGGCGCCGCATTGTAAAGCCGCGAAACGGTGCAGAACCGGTTCCGGTGCATATCATCAAAAGATTTGCCTGTGGATCTGCGGGCAACAAGAATGTAGCACCAAAAGGCCCTGTCAAAAGCACTTCATCGCCCATTTCAAGGTCGCATAAATAGTTAGAGCAAATACCATGTTCTTCACGCTTAACAGTCAGTGAGATGTTATTGAAATTGGGCCGCTCACCGTCGCGCGGACTGGACACGGAATACAACCTTGAAAGATGTGCGTTGCCGTTGGCATCTGCGCCGGGCGCAAGCACACCGACCGACTGACCTTCCAGAACCGGAAAAGGCAGACCGCCTAGATCAAGTATGATATGGCGAACATCTGTATCGCTGTCTGCGGCGGTTAATCGGTAGTTTCCCTGCACGGTAGCAGTAGCGGGTTTACCCGGCGTATAGAGGTTTACTGAAGCTTTTGATGCGGTTTTCGGTGCATTAGGCTTACCACCTGTACCCTTGTGAGCCTCTGCAAGAAGGGCTGCAACGGCTTCATCATGTGCTTCGATATCTATATCCGCATCGGGCGATTTAATGTCGGCCTGTTCAGGCAAATCCATCCAACCAAGCTGTTCTTCCAGCGTATAGGGCACATCAACGACACGCCATTCGTCGATAGACCCCGTTGGGCAAACCGGAATACAATCCATACAAAAATTGCACTTCGAGGCATCAACAACGACATTATTGTCGTCATGGCTGATCGCCCCGATTGTGCAGGTCATTTCGCATGTATGACACCGAATACATATCTCGGGGTCAATCAGGTGCTGTTTCGTAGGTTTGTTCATTCAATTATCATTCCGAATATCTACGCCATATGCAATTTGACATATTCAAAATCACCGGGCTGGTTGTTTATACCAACCTTTGGCGGCGCAATCCAACCTGCGTATTTCCCGGGCTCGGACACCGGTATCATCAACGATTGGATAAAATCGCCATCGGCCTTGGTCGGCAGCCAGTCTTTTACATTTGCATCCCATTCTTCTTTGCTGATGATATTACCTGCGGGATCAACGGAAACGGCCGCAAAAACACCTATCTGGCGGTGAAAGCCTTCATGCGGCATGACCATTTCGAATTGAACGCCCAGTTTTTCGATTATTTTGTTCCAACGGCCAACGCCACCTGCGGCGTCACGCACATAATCATCACGCAATCGCATGTTGATCGCCGTCAATGCAGGCGCGTCTTGTAAAATTATATGATTATCGACAACGCTGCGCACCGGATAAATCGCATCATTCAATTTGTGATCATCTTCTATCCGGCCCTCCAGATAACGCCCCTTGATACCTGCGTTAAAAGCATTTGCCGCATTGGTCGACACTTCACTGCCAAACAGATCAAGCGACAATGTGTAATGCAGGTTCAGTTTTTTCTGGATGGTCGGCAGATCAATCACACCAAGTGCGCGGACTTTTTCGATGTCATAAGGATCATCGATACCCGCATCCTTCATTGCCTCACATGTGCGTTGAATGGTGCGTCCGACACCGGTTTCACCGACAAACATATGGTGGGCTTCTTCGGTTAACATAAAACGGCATGTGCGCGACAAAGGATCAAATCCGGATTGGGCCAGACTTTCCAGCTGCATCTTGCCATCGCGGTCTGTGAAGTAGGTGAACATAAAGAATGACAGCCAATCCGGCGTTTCTTCATTAAATGCCCCCAGCATGCGCGGTGCCTCTTCCGAGCCTGATGATCTACGCAACAGATCATCGGCTTCTTCGCGACCATCAGCACCGAAATATTTCTGTAAAAGATATACCATTGCCCAAAGATGGCGGCCCTCTTCCACATTCACCTGAAACAAGTTGCGCATGTCGTAAAGTGAAGGCGCGGTAATGCCCAAAAAGCGTTGCTGTTCTACGGACGCAGGCTCTGTATCGCCTTGTATCACGATCAGGCGGCGTAGCATGGAACGATATTCACCGGGAACTTCTTGCCAAGCAGGGTCGCCTGCATGTTCACCAAATGGGATGCGGCGATCTTCTACAGCGGGTGCCAAAAGAATACCCCAGCGATACTCGGGCATTTTCACATAGTCGAATTTAGCCCAACCCTTTGGGTCAACACTTACGGCTGTACGCAAATAGATAGCACTTTTTTGAAACTTGTCAGGCAGCAGTTCTGTCCACCAGTTAATATAGCCGGGGTGCCATTTTTCCAGAGCTTTCAAAACGCGTTTATCCGAGGATAATCCCACATTATTCGGGATTTGCGTGTCATAACTGACATTGACGAGATCGTTCATTTTAGGTCCCCCTTATCACGCATCATCAGACACGTTCCATGTTGTATTTACCGCGGCGCCCTGTGCCATAACTTTGTAAAGCGCCGTCTTCGCCAACGGCATTCGGGCGTTGAAATACCCAGTTTTGCCACGCAGTCAGGCGGCCGAATATGCGGGTTTCCATTGTTTCAGGCCCGGCAAAACGCAGATTTGCTTCCATTGCCGTCATTGCATCCGGGGAAAAACTGGCGCGTTCTTCCATAAAGATGCGAATTTCATCTTCCCAGTCAATATCGTCCAAGGCAAATGTAACCAGTCCAAGTGCGTATGCGTCTGCGGCTGCTAACGGTGTGTCCAGTTTTTCGTTCAGGGCATCCACAATCGCGGGATCACCCAAGAAACGGGTTTGCAGCCGTGTCAGACCATTGCCCATCGGGTATTGGCCGAAGTTGGACGCAGACAGGCTAATCGCACAGGTTTTCCGATTATCGCCTTCAAAGTCGTCTTGCATCATATAGCTGCGATCTACGCTGAACAGTAATTCCGCAAGAACACCTGTAAAACAGGAGCCATGTTCAACAAGGGCCACAAGTGAACGCGAGGTCATGTCGATACGTTTTAAAATTCGTTTCCAATATTGCAGAACTTCATTTGCCAGCCAGTGATCCTTGTTGTTCAGCAATAAATCTTCATGTGCTTGCACGCGTTCCGGATCGCCCTGCGTTTTGAACACGATAAGGCCAAGTTCCAACTCATTCAGCCGTAAATGCAATATCGCGTCGTCCAATTCGCGTGCCATACGCAGCATATATGCGTTTGCACCCTGTTCCTGAAATGCATCCATTGAGGCGGGCGCGTCTGTATCCGGCCCTGATATCGTGATTGTTACACGCTTGTTTGAGCGGTCAACTGACACATCGACGGTTGAATAAGATACAGAGCCGTCTTTTGCAAATTTTCGATCTAACGGCGTCAATGTAATGCCAATTGCATCTTTTGGCCGTGTGGATTTCTGTGCAAACTCTTTGGCGCGTTCTTGTACGACTGCATCGAACTTGGAATTCGGGACCACCTCATCAACAAGGTTCCAGTCTTTGGCGCGGTTGCCTTTGACGCCCTCTTCCAATGAGCAAAACACATCCGCCAAATCGCGACGCATTTTGCGCTTGTCGGTTATACGCGTAAGCCCACCGGTTCCGGGCAGAACCGCAAGCAAAGGCACTTCTGGTAGCGCAACCGCAGATGTGCTGTCATTCGTCAGCATGATATAGTTGCATGCCAAAGCCAGTTCGTAGCCGCCGCCCGCACAGGAGCCTTTTACAGCGCAGATATACATCTGGCCTGAATCCGCTTCCGCAGCTTCTATACTGTTGCGGGTTTCGTTGGTGAATTTGCAGAAATTAACCTTATGCGCGTGCGTTGCACCGCCCAGCATCCTGATGTTGGCGCCTGCGCAAAAAACCTTTTCCTTGCCCGACTGCATAACAACTGTTTTCACTTCGGGATGTTCAAAACGTAGTCTTTGAACCACATCAGCCAGCTCTATATCAACGCCCAGATCATATGAATTCAGTTTTAGCTCGTAACCATCGAAAAGGCCGCCCTGCTCATCGACATCCATATAGAGATTGGCAATCTCGCCATCATATTCGATCCGCCAATGGCGGTATTTCGATGGGCCAGTCTGGAAATCAATATTCTTTGTCACGACCCGAATTCCTCTGTAAGTTTAATGTTATGCATTATAATGCATATTAATATCGACATTACCCAATATATGCGTTATATTGCCATCGCTTGCAAGATGCATGCACCATTAAGCTATAACCACTTTGGCCATCTCAATATCCTGCAGGCGTTTCGTAAAATCGGCAATAACGGCACAGGTTTTTTCCGGTTGATCAATATGAGGCGCATGATGACACTCATCCAGAATTGCCACATCTATTGGCGCATAAATACGATCTTCGATTTCCTGAATTTGTGCATATGTTCCATATTCATCGCCACGACCCTGTATCGCCAGAACCGGAATGCGCAGATAATCAATAACATCAGCCACGTTCCAATGTTCAAAATCCGGATGCAGCCAGCTATCGTTCCAACCGCGAAATGTATTATCGGGGTCGCGGTGATATTTCGCCATCCGCGGCTTAAGATCGCCGGTATCATAGGCCAGTTTGGCTTTGGCGATTGCAGCTAAGCCCATGGGCTCTGTAAAGAAATGCGGCGCCATCAAAACCAGCCCACGAATACGATGGTCTTCGATGCTGCCGGCATAAATGGCGGCAATTGATGCGCCATCACTATGTCCCAACAATATACAGCGATGAATGCCTATTTGGTTCAGCACATCGGGCAGGACATCCACAGCTTCGCGTGTCATGTAATCCAGTGGCCTTGGCATGTCTGCGAGATCAGATTGCCCATACCCCGCACGTGAATAAGCAAAGACACCGAAGCCCGTTGCATCGGCCAGTTTTTGCGGAAAATCGCGCCATAAAGCCAGACAGCCCAGACCTTCATGCAACATGACAATCGTGGGGGCTTTATTTGGGGGCGGTCCGAAACAGGCGTATTCCAAGGCTTTGCCACCTGCGGAGAACTTTGCAACATCCCGATCCTGCCATTTAAATTTGCTCATGTCCCTGTCCTAAGTTTAAACCGTTGAATTTTACCTGTCGCGGTTTTCGGTAGATCCGGTACGATTTTTATCCAGCGTGGATATTTCCATTTGCCGACCTTTTCTTTCACATATTCCTTCAACTCGCTTTGCAACGCTTCGCTATCCTGTCCTGATTTCAGTACCGCATATGCCATAGGTTTTTCCAACCCCTGGTCATCGCGTGCAGAAACGACTGCCGCTTCCAGAATTATCGGATGTGACGCCAATGCCTGTTCAACCTCGAACGGAGATACCCAAATTCCGGACACCTTGAACATATCGTCCGTGCGCCCGCAATATATATAGCGGCCTTCCGGGTTCAGTTCATACTTGTCACCTGTGCGCGTCCATTCACCTTCGAATGTTATCCGGCTTTTATCCCGTTGGTTCCAATATCCGTCAGCGGCTGATGTGCCGCGCACAAGCAATTCTCCAATTTCGCCTGTGTTGACGACATCTTTGCCTGCGTCGTCAACCAAGCGCAGATCATAGCCGGGCACAGCCGTACCGGACGTTCCATAAACCACATCGTCGTTACTGTTGGACAAGAATATATGAAGCATTTCGGTCGATCCGACACCGTCCAGAATATCTGCGCCCCAAATTTCATGCCACCGTTTTCCGATATCTTCAGGCAAGGCTTCGCCTGCGGAAATACAACACCGCAATGTGCTGTTGATTGGCATATCACCGTTTTCGATATGGGCGATTATTGCGGCGTATAATGTAGGCACCCCGCAAAAAACAGTCGGGTGTTCTGTTTGAATTATATCAACTGAAATTGCGGGCGTCGGTCGCCCTTCAAATAATACTGTCGTGGCGCCAACCGACATCGGAAACGTCATCGCGTTACCCAGACCGTAGGCAAAGAAAATTTTCGCTGCGGAAAAAACCACATCGCCCTCTTTTATATTCAACACTTGTTGGCCGTATGTATCCGAGGTTGCCTTTAAGCTTTCGTGGACGTGGCGCACCCCTTTGGGCAAGCCTGTTGTCCCCGATGAGTACAGCCAAAATGCAATCTCATCACCGGCAACATTCAAAGTCTCGGCAGGCGCACACCCGTTCAGAAAATCAGAATAAGTATCCGCTTCTTTTGGGGCATCACCCCCCACAACGACAACCTTGCGCAGGTAAGATGCAGCCTGAATTGCAGGGCCAACAACAGGCAAAAGCTCGGTGGAAACAAACAGGCAGGCTGCACGGCTGTCATTAAGAATTGCCTCATAGACCGATGTAGATAACAGTGTATTCAGGGGAACCGGTACAACGCCCGCTTTCAGACAGCCCCAGAAAATCTCGGGAAATTCTATTTTATCGAGAACCAGCATCAAGGCGCGTTCTTCACGGTGAATACCAGCACGTGACAATGCGCTGTGAACGCAAGCCGACCGATTGGAAAGTTCACCATATGTAAGTGTTCTTTTATTTCCAGCGGCTTCACGAAAGGCAATCTTATCACCGCGCCCTTCATCGATATGCCTATCGACAAAGTATAATGCCGCATTTCCTTTTGATGACATTCCCGGCCTCCCGCCCTGCATGATCACATTGGAGCATATAATTTATGTTTTATAATGCACTATCCCCGTTAACGCGCAAGATATTGCGATAATATTAACGCTTTACTTAGACCCCAAGGTAGCGGTGCAATGCGTCCCTGTCTTTGCGTAACGCATCGGATGTACCATCCCAAACAATTTTACCGCGCTCGATAATGAAATTGCGATCCGCGATGCGCAATAGATCACTGAGGTTTTTATCCACCACCAAAATGGACATACCTTCATTTCTGATCAGGGTCAGGGCCGCCCAGATTTTCTGACGGACCAAGGGGGCAAGCCCTTCGGTTGCTTCGTCCAAGATCAGCAATTTGGGGTTGGTCATCAAAGCGCGGCCAATTGCCAGCATTTGCTGCTCGCCGCCCGACAAAAGATTACCCATCGAACTTTGCCGGATTGCCAGTTCCGGAAACAATTCGAACACACGCTCCACCGTCCATGGATTTGACACTTTCAAATGATTGCTGGCCGTGGCAATCAGGTTTTCCATCATCGACAGGTTTGGAAATATCTGGCGGCCTTCGGGCACCAATCCCAAGCCTAGATTAGCGATCTTAAAGGATGGGCGACCAACCAGTTCCGTGCCTTCAAAACTGATCGCGCCACCACTTGCAGGTACAATTCCCATAATCGAGTTGATCGTCGTGGTTTTACCCATCCCGTTGCGCCCTAAAAGAGTTACCACCTGCCCTGCGGCAACTTCTATATCAATTCCGAACAGGGCCTGTGATGCGCCGTAATGGGTTGTAAGGTTTGATATTTTCAGCATCATTCCTCTCCCAGATACGCGTGGCGCACAGCGTCATTGCTGCGAATTTCATCCGGCAGCCCTGTCGCAATGATCCGCCCGTAAACCAGCACCGATATGCGATCAGCCAAGGCAAAGACCGCGTCCATATCATGTTCGATCAACAAAATGCTACGTTGGCCTTTCAGTTCTTTCAAAAACGCAACCAGCGAGGCGCTTTCATTTGGCCCAAGCCCTGCCATCGGTTCGTCCAGTAACATCAGCTCTGCGTTTGAGGCCAGAGCAATTGCTATTTCAATCTGGCGGTGCTCGCCATGTGACAGTTCCGATGTAAGATCATGCGCCCGTTTAGCCAGGCCAACTTTGGCCAAATTCAACATCGCTTCTTCGCGGATATGGGCAATTTTGCGGGCAGGTTTCAGGAACCTGTAAGAGTGCCCGTCACGCGCTTGAACGGCCAGCGCCACATTGTCCAGAACCGACATGCCCATGACCAGTGAGGTGATCTGAAAAGAGCGGGTAATCCCCAGTTTGGCGCGTGCATATGCAGGCTTATCAGTGATGTCTGAACCGTTTAACAGAACCGTGCCGGCGTCAGGTTTTAGCGCCCCTGACAATTGTGATACCAACGTGGTTTTGCCAGCCCCGTTCGGGCCGATGATGGCGTGGATTTCACCCTTGATCACATCCAGATGCACATCATCCGTAGCGATAACACCACCGAAGCTTTTCTTTAGACCATTTATTTCCAGCAAAGGTGTCATACTATTTTCCCTTGCCTTTAAGCAGGCCCATCAGCCCGCCGCGCACAAACAGAACCAACCCGATCAGCATCAAACCGAACGGCAAGTGCCAGAAAATGGTAAAGGATGACAATATCTCTTCCATTAAAATAAACACGGAAGAACCCAAAATTGGGCCTAATGCTGTAGATGCACCGCCCAGTATAACCATAAACATCAACTCGCCCGAGCGCGTCCAGTGCATCATGTCAGGTGAAATAAACGTGGTGAAGTTGCCTAACAGAAAGCCGGCATA
>SWCD01023120.1_pt1 | contig 42022 bp, 36 predicted proteins | sample 4693011 | NCBI WGS metagenome assembly SWCD01 (sample SAMN10267278, study PRJNA491770) | bioreactor metagenome | isolation source: DHS bioreactor inoculated with marine | place: Japan: Omine Ridge, Nankai Trough
AAAAAAACGACATCAAACAATTCTTCATTCATGATTCTTTCCCGTCCTTATTCACTACCTGATAAGTGTAGACGAAAAGGCCTTCATCTTCCTGTTTTAGGGCAGGAGTAGTGGCGGTTGCATGAAACGACCACGAGATGGCGCCGCGACAGCCATGAAATACCCTGGTGGGAGGTCAGTCCTTGTCTTTTGGCTTGATAAACGGTACCACCTGCGATGTTTTCGGTTCATCAGCATAGCGCGGGCGTTTATCCATCTTGCCGCCGGCTTCTTCGATGATCTCTTTTTCACGCGAGGTGATTAACTGGAAGCATACCTTGACGTTCTCGATGGTCTGCGGTTTCAGCGGGTGTAGACGCCCAGGGGGAGGAGTGGTATCTCGAACGACCTCGGACAAAACCTTGCGTAAAGTGGCTAATATCTGGTGCTCTTTGCTATGGAAATCTGTACTCATAATGTGATGTTTTAGTGTTTGTAGGCAATCGGTATAATGTCGCTGACAATTGCGTGTTCCGCGACCCATTCTGTGATTAGCCGGAACAGAATATGATGAGTTTAACAAATCTGCAGATAGATTGAGACAGGGTAAAAGAGGTATCCATATGCCATATTATGTTTTTAAGATGTCGTCTCCGGAAGGTATGGAGCTGGTAAAGAACCTGGAGCTGATCGATGATTTCGAATCTTTCCGTGAAGCCAAGAATTTTGCGAAGGAGCAGCGCGCTAAACTTGACGGAAAAGATAACAGCATCATCAAGGTGATGTTTGCCGAGAATCAGCTGTCAGCGGAAGAGCAGCTGATGGCTTACCGCGAGAAACCTGTCGTCATGGAGCATGAAAAATAACGCGGTATGGAGGAGGGCGAATATAAGTCGACCTACAATGAGCTGGCTTCCGTCCGCTGTGTTTTCGAGAAAGCCCTGCTAAACCATCAGGCTGGTGAGCAGATAAAATGCAGGCTATCTCGGCACTTTTGCCTGGCTGACCGCGAAGGCTATGCCTGTGGGGATGCTGAATCGTCAAAGAAATGTACTGAAGTGCTCGAAAAGCTAAGGCAAAACTCGATATTTGTTCTCAAGCTGCATGACATAAGCGGGCCATTACCGCATAACATGGAAATTCGCGTGCAGGCAGGTGGCCTGGCAGGATTGGCCAAATTACTGCATAGTAAAGAAGAAAGCAGCACTCAGCAGGCTTTGATAGTAGCTGGTATCGACCAGGTCATCAGGCGAACACTCGAGTGTTATGGCGGCCTGGATGATTTGCCTTACAGCGAGATCATGCAGTCGGTGGTCCAGTTTCAGGGGAGACGGCGCCGGCAACGTTAGATGCGGTTAAGCATGTGATGCAGACAATCCTGCTAGCGGTGATTTCTGGCACCTGCCAGAGAGCCAATAAGAAGCATCAATGTAGTGCGGCAACTAGACGCAGTGATGAGATGCACCAATAAAGCACATAATCAAAGTCTAATTTAACAGAGTGCGGTTAAGGCTATTAGTTACACACAGCTTGTCCATTTAACCTGTGGATAACTTTGTGGATTAAAATAGCGAACTTCATTCATCTCGTAGATAAGCAGGACGGCCAAAAAAACCATAGAATAATTAAGGTTTAACGGTATTTTTATTTAATTCAGTGGCTTGCAGCCATTTCTTTAAGTTGACCTAAATCAAAGTATAGATAACTGGTTGTTTGATTTTCTGCTCACTATATCTTGTATCTTGTGTATAAGTCAGGCACAAGTTACCTGATCGACTTGTATGCCTCCTGCTTCGAAACAGCGTCATATGGTGTTTCCCTGATCCTGTCGTGCACATGCATGCGGTATTTAACAAAGTCTTCGGCTTCATCAAAATGCAGAAAAGGATTGCCCTGGCACTGCGTCTGCCAGCTGGATGTCGGCGACTGCGGAGCATAGTTGTGGCCTGGATGAATGATGGTGGATGACGGCAGATCTGTCTTTAATTTTTTCAGCGTCTGGAACATTTCTTCAGGATCGCCGCCTGCCAGGTCACAGCGGCCACAACCGAATACGAATAATGTGTCTCCGGCAATCAGCTCGTCTCCAATCTTGTAACAGGCAGAGCCTGGAGTATGACCGGGTGTATGCAGTACATCAATGAGGGTTTCGCCGAGTTTAATCTGATCAGCACCATGATGTAGCACCGGTTTACTCAGGTTTGCGCCCCAGAATCTTGCTTCGGGTTTCAGCAGGTGGATCCTGGCGTCACTGTGCTCCAGGGTCTGCTGCAGACCATTGATATGGTCGTGATGGCTATGTGTCAGCAATATATCGGTGATCCTGATATCCCTGGCATCGGCGAAGTCGAGCATCTCGCTGATTTCCCAGGCGGGATCTACGATGGCAGCTGTATCGCTAGCATGATCGTGTATCAGGTAGATGAAGTTCTCCATGGGGCCGAGTTCCATGCTATGAATGCTGACGTCGTTATATTTCTGCTGCATCTTCTGGCTCCTGTTGGCGGGATAATTTACTGGATTTCATTTTGAATCAGACTAAAAAACATGGTCTAATCGGCTATCAGTAAATAGAGTATACCTTTTGTACGAAAATGAGTGTAAATACAAGTGCAAGACTCGATCATCGAACACGATAAATTATTACTGTCCCGCCTGCAGCTGTTTAGAAATGTCGACCTGGATAATCCGGCATTAATCGATCTGCTCGACCAGTGTGAGTATGCTGTGCTCGCTGAAGGTGAGGTCATATTATCGACGGAAGCCGAGAATCACTATCTGTATATCCTGTTGAAAGGCCGCCTTGTCATCCAGTTAAACGAATATGATGATATCCCGTTGGCGACGGTTGAGCCGGGCGAGTGTGTCGGTGAGATGTCTATCATCGATAGCCGGGTGCCTTCTGCCCAGGTAAGAGCTTCAGAAGAGACCCGGGTGCTGGTGATCGAGCAGGAGATATTATGGCGCATGGTCAGTGTCTCACATGAGATAGCCAGGAACCTGTTATATATTATGTCTGAACGTGTTCGTTACAGTAACCTGATCATCGCCGACAGTCTTGAGATGCAGCGCAAGTATCAGCGCTTTGCATCTACCGATGCGCTGACCGGGCTGCACAACCGGGGCTGGCTGGATGATGCCTTTGATCGTGAGATAAAACGCAGCGAACGCGACGAGTTGCCGCTGGCATTGCTCATGATCGATGTCGATAATTTCAAAAATTATAATGATGATTACGGTCACCTGGCGGGAGACCAGGTGTTGATAACTGTAGCGGACGCTATCAGAAGCCCGTTACGGCCGAATGATCTGGTGGCCCGTTTCGGCGGTGAAGAATTTGCCGTGCTGTTACCGGAGACCACCGTAAGCAATGCCAGGATCATTGCCGAGCGTCTACGTGAACATGTAGAAAAATCTGACCCGGGTGTGCTGGATAGCCGGCAGCTGCCATCGGTTACCATCTCTCTCGGCGTCGCCGGACGTCAGCCGGGATATTCTCTTGATATGATGATCGCTGCGGCCGATGTAGCCATGTATCACGCCAAACGTAACGGACGTAACCGTGTGGAAGTGGCGGCCAATGTAGCGATGGACCATTGATTCATAGCCTTTATTCAATTTTATCTCATTAGTTTTTACCGATGTGTGAAAACGCAAACCTGGGTCCTGTCATTGGCGTCGGCGTACTAGTGTGGCGAGACAGTCAGATCCTGCTCGGTAAGCGTCTTGCTGAAAAACAGCCTGGTTGCTGGCAGTTCCCTGGCGGCCACCTCGAAAATGATGAGTCGGTCATTGCCTGTGCGCGGCGGGAAGTACTGGAAGAGACCGGTATAAAGGTTAAAGCACTACGGCACCTCGGTTATACGGATACTCAGATCAAACTGGCTGGGAAAAAATATATTACCTTGCTGGTCTCCTGTGAATATGATTCAGGAGAAGCCGCAGTGCTTGAACCTGATAAGTGTGACAGTTGGCAGTGGTTTGACTATAAGCAATTACCGTCACCATTGTTCGAACCGATAAGCCGTTTTCTGTCACAGCTGGCGGCATCATCCGATGCGGCTACAGCGACGGGTGATTTATATGCGTTGCACTGTGCTGCACCTGTTCTGATGGCTGCTCCATCAGCCGTGCATAGATGAAGTCGGATAGACCGGTATCTATCTCTGCGCTGGCGGCGAGAAACTCGCGGGCGATAATCGACAGGTCATGCCGGTTACATAGCGGTATCAGTATCGGTGTCTGCTTGTACTGGTCGGGTAAGATCTCACCGCTATCGACCAGGTAATGACGAAACCCCTGGTGGATATCCCAGTTGATAGCTTTTTCTTGGTTGAGTTTGTCATAGGTCAGCTGGTATCTTAGCGGTACACTATCACGCAACCAGACGAAGAGGTCCATCTCGCGACATGTGAACCAGCGCTTGCTATAGCTTCTATTGGGTTGTCTGGTGTGTGGAATTTCGTAAAGCATCATAAAACTATTCGTGATTGAAAATTAATTTGATCAAACGTCCGCTCAGCTGTTGTTTTTACTGCCGTTGAGTGAATAATAGGTATTGAAAGCGTGTGCTTTTGTGAACTGCATCTACAATTAAAATAACAACAATAATTGATCGTGAAGAATGTGAGATGGCTCAAATAAATAAAACGGGCATGGCCGAGCTCTGGGATAACTCGGCGGTTTATGGTGAGAGCGCCGCCTGGTTGGAAACGATGTATGAAACATACATTTCCGATCCCGAAAAACTGGAAACACGCTGGCGCCAGTATTTCGATGACCTGCATTCGACAAAGCCTGAAAGTAAATCATCAGGTGCTCAGCTGGACAATGGATATAAAGTAGCAACACCGACCCACGAGGTTTCACCGAGAGCGATGCATGATTACTTTGTTAATTATGCACAACAGAAACATACTCGTGGCTTTGAGGCGCAGACAGATTACGATCACGAAAAGAAACAGGTACACGTATTACAGCTGATCAATGCTTACCGATTTCGCGGCCACCAGGTCGCACAGGTTAATCCCCTCGGCCGCCGCCGTGAGGCAGTGGTGGAAGAGCTGTCGCTGGACTATCACGGGCTTTCTAAGAATGATCTGGATACCGAGTTTGAAACCGGTTCACTAGGCGCGGCAGAGTGTATGCCGTTAAGGGATATTCAACAACTACTGGAACAGACATATTGCGGTACCGTCGGCTCTGAGTATATGCATATCCTGGAGACAAAAGAAAAGCGCTGGATACAGAAACGCCTGGAAAGGTCTCGTAGCAGAGCGACGCTGAATGATGTGGAAAAGATAAACATATTGCAGCAGCTGACCGATGCCGAGGGGCTGGAGCGTTACCTGCATTCGAAATATGTCGGCCAAAAAAGGTTTTCGCTGGAAGGCGGCGAGTCTTTGATTCCGCTGCTCGACGAGCTGGTGCAATTTGCCGGTACCATAAAGATAAAGGAAGTCGTCATCGGCATGGCACATCGTGGCCGTCTTAACGTACTGGTCAATGTCCTGGGTAAAACGCCTGATGTGCTGTTCAGCGAGTTCGAAGGTACCAAGCAGAGTACCGAGATCACCGGCGACGTCAAGTACCACCTCGGTTATGCCTCCGATATGGAGACGCCGGGAGGACCTGTTCACCTGGCACTGGCGTTTAACCCTTCCCACCTGGAGATCGTCGGGCCGGTGGTCGAGGGTGCGGTCCGTGCCAGGCAGTGGCGGCGTGGAGATAGAGAGGGGAAGGAAGTTATTCCTGTGCAGATCCATGGTGATGCGGCTTTCTCCGGTCAGGGTGTGGTCATGGAGACGCTGCAGATGTCGCAGTCTCGCGGATACCTGACACACGGTACGGTACACGTCATCGTCAATAACCAGATAGGCTTTACCACCAGTGCTCAGCAGGATGCACGCTCGACATATTATTCTACCGATATCGCGAAGATGGTCGGTGCGCCGATCTTCCATGTCAATGGTGATGATCCGGAAGCGATCGTGATGGTGACAAGGCTGGCATTGAGGTACCGTAAGAAGTTTAAGAAAGATGTCGTTATCGACATCATGTGTTATCGCCGTCATGGCCATAATGAAGCTGATGAACCATCGGCCACGCAGCCGATGATGTACAGGAAGATCCGTGCACTTGAGACCACGCGACAGATCTATGCAAAAAAAATCGTACAGGAAAAAGTGTTAACTCAGGAGCAGTGTGACACCATGGCGCACAGCGTACGCAAGATACTGGAATCAGGCACCTGTGTCGTGCCGCATAAACTGCCCGAGTCACTGGCCGATCAGTCGACACATGTTAAGTGGGAAAAATACCTGTCAGATTCTATCCTGTCCGATGTCGATACTACGGTGGCGCTACCGGTAATCCGTGAGGTCGGTGCTGTCTTTGAAAACCTGCCCGAAAATTTCCAGTTGCACCCTCGTGTCGAAAAGATAATGGCTGACCGTGTCAAGATGACGGCCGGAGCCCTGTCTATAGACTGGGGCTATGCCGAACTGATGGCTTATGGCTCCCTGTTAAAAGATGGTTTCTCAGTCAGGCTGTCCGGGCAGGATAGCGGTCGCGGTACTTTTTTCCACCGCCATGCAGTGTTGCACAACCAGGTTGACGGTTCATCATATGATCCGTTACGGGAGCTGGGTGACGATAACGCTAACTTCCGGGTATTCGATTCACTGTTATCTGAAGTTGCAGTCCTTGGCTTTGAATACGGTTTCTCGACGACAGAACCGGAGACGCTGGTCTTGTGGGAAGCGCAGTTCGGTGATTTTGCCAACGGTGCCCAGGTAGTTATCGACCAGTTCATCTCCGCAGGTGAGCATAAATGGGGGCGTGCAAGCGGTCTGGTGATGCTGTTGCCGCACGGTTTCGAAGGCCAGGGCGCAGAACATTCTTCGGCCAGGCTGGAACGATATCTGCAGCTGTGCGCGGTGCATAACATGCAGGTGTGTGTGCCCAGTACGCCGGCACAGATGTTCCACCTGTTGAGAAGGCAGATGGTGCGCAACTGCCGTAAACCGCTTATCATCATGACGCCTAAGAGTCTGCTGCGTCACAAGTTATGTGTGAGCACGCTGGAAGATCTGACTCATGGCGGCTTCAACTGGGTGTTGCCTGAAGTCGATGAGCTCGAGAAGAAAGTGAGGCGTGTCATCATATGCAGTGGCAAGATTTACTATGAATTGCTGGAAGCTCGACGCGTCAACCGTATTACTGATATCGCTATCCTGCGTGTCGAACAGGTGTATCCATTCCCTGGTCCGCAGCTGGATGCATTGCTGGCGCAATATACTGATACCAATGATCTTCTCTGGTGCCAGGAAGAGCCCAAGAACCAGGGTGCCTGGGACTTTTGCAAAGTGCGTATCCCTGCGTTGATCAATACGCGCTGGCAACTCGACTATGCCGGCAGGCAACCATCATCTGCACCGGCAGTCGGCTCTGCGAAGTTACATGCTCAGCAGCAACAGGAAATAATTAACACAGCCCTCGATATTTCGGAAGAGTAAAAATGAGTATAGAAATCAAAGTCCCGGTATTGCCTGAATCTGTTGCCGATGCAGTCATCGCTAACTGGTATAAGCAGGTCGGTGACACCATCGATGTCGATGAAGTCCTGGTCGATCTGGAGACAGATAAGGTGATCCTCGAAGTACCATCAGTGAAGCAGGGCGTGGTGAAGGAACTACTGTTTTCGGTGGGAGATACGGTAACCGCCGGACAGCTGCTTGCTGTCATCGATGATTCAGCTCAAGCAGGTGCAGGCGAGGACAAAGTCGATGGCACAGTTGCAGGTGCTGAGGTAGAAACAGAACACTCAGCAGCTGAGCAACCACAGATGAGCCCATCAGTGAGGAAGCTGGTAGCGGCGAATGCTATCGATGTGTCGAAGTTAAGCGGCAGCGGAAAAAATGGCCGCATCATAAAACAGGACGTAGAGACCTATCTCGCTGCACACTCTGCGCCGTCAGCAGCGAGCAAAGAACCCAGTCACGATATGGTGCCGGTGTCAAAACCGCAGGAAACAGTTTCGGGCGAACGTCTCGAGCGCCGTGTGGCGATGACGCGCCTGCGTGCGCGTATTGCCGAGCGGCTGGTACAGTCGCAGCAGGAAGCGGCGATACTGACCACGTTTAATGAAGTGAATATGAAACCGGTGATGGATCTGCGTGCTCGCTATAAAGATGCGTTCGAGAAAAAGCATGGCGTACGTCTTGGCTTCATGTCATTTTTTGTACAGGCAAGCGTAGAAGCACTGAAACGGTTCCCTGAGATAAACGCATCGGTCGATGGCAATGACATTGTCTATCATGGTTTCTACGACATTGGTGTCGCGGTATCAGGTCCTAATGGCCTGGTGGTGCCGATATTACGGGATGCCGATATCCAGTCTATATCGGACATAGAAAAATCGATAATCGACTATGCAACTAAAGCCAGGGATAACAGCCTGACGATAGAAGATATTACCGGCGGCACCTTTACTATATCTAATGGTGGTGTCTTCGGTTCCATGTTATCGACGCCGATAATCAATCCGCCACAGAGCGCCATCCTCGGTATGCACAGCATCACCGAGCGTGCCATGGTGGTCGATGGTGAGGTGACAGTGCTGCCGATGATGTACCTGGCGCTGTCATATGATCATCGCCTGGTCGATGGTAAAAGTGCTGTCCAGTTCCTGGTGACGATCAAGCAATTACTTGAAGATCCATCTCGTATGTTATTAGGGGTGTAACCATGGCAAAAGCAAATACTGAAAAATGGGATGTCGTCGTTATCGGTGCTGGCCCGGCCGGTTATGTTGCAGCGATACGTTGTGCTCAACATGGCTTGAAGACTCTATGTGTCGATGAGTGGTTCGATCATGCAGGCGATTCTTCGCTCGGAGGTACCTGCCTCAACGTCGGCTGTATCCCATCGAAAGCGCTGCTTGAATCTTCATATCTGTACAAGCAGGCAAAATCGGGTTTTGAGCAGCATGGTATAGCTATCTCTTCACTGGATATGAATATCGAAGCCATGCTGGCAAGGAAGGACAAGGTAGTGAGTGATCTTACCCAGGGTATAAGAACATTGTTCAAAGCCAATGGCGTCTCTGAGATTCATGGCCGAGCGAAGATCACCGCACTGGATACTGTCGTGATATCTGACCGCAAGACCAGGAAGAAGATTAAAAAAGTCAAAGCGAAAAATATCATCATAGCAACCGGTTCGTCTCCCATCCGTCTGCAGCAGGCAAAGATCCGGGATGGTTATATCATCGACTCTGCAGCAGCGCTGGAACTGGATGAGGTTCCTGAACGCCTCGGTATCGTCGGTGCTGGCGCTATCGGACTCGAGCTCGGAAGCGTCTGGTCACGCCTGGGATCTGAGGTGATACTGCTCGAAGCGATGAAAGACTTCCTGCCGTTGACAGACAGGAAGCTTAGCAATATCGCAAAACGCAGCCTGGTCAAACAGGGGCTGAATATCCAGCTGAACTCACGCATGATAGAGGCGAAGGTCAAAGACGATAAAGTCCACGTCGTATACGAAGATAAGCATGGTGAGCATAGAGAGGTATTCGATAAACTGGTCATCGCTGTCGGCAGGAAACCTAATAGTGACCGCCTGTTTGGCGAAGAGCTGGGTATCGAAATCGATGAGCGTCATTCGATCATGGTGGATAACAAATGCCAGACCAGTGTGCCGCATATCTATGCGATAGGAGACGTGGTGCGTGGTCCGATGCTGGCACATAAAGGTTCGGAAGAAGGTGTCATGGTTGCTGAGCATATCGCGGGTAACAAGCATTTCGAAGTGAATTACGATCTCGTGCCTTATGTGATCTATACCCATCCCGAGATCGCATGGGTTGGAAAGACGGAAGAAGAATGCAAGGCGGCAGGCATAAAAACCAATGTCGGCAGTTTTCCCTTCGCCGCCAGCGGGCGGGCACGTGCTATGGCTGAGCCAGAAGGCCAGGTGAAGATCATCGCCGATGCAGAAACCGACCGGGTGCTGGGTGTGCATATCTACGCAGCGCAGGCCTCGGAGCTGATCGCGCAGGCAGTATTGATGATGGAGATGCAGGCAACCGCTGAAGACATGGCGCTGACTATGTTCGCCCATCCCACCCTGGCTGAAGCAATGCATGAAGCGGCGCTGTCGGTTCATGGTCAGGCTATACATATTAAAAATTAAAAGCTGTTAACCACAGAGACACAGAGAGCACAGAGAAAGACCTGATGATTGTTGAAGCGCCGTAGGCGCGTCCAACAATTACGAACCTCTGTGTACTCTGTGTCTCTGTGGTTAAATGCTTTTTTATTTTGCGAATGTATCGTTCTTCGTGATTTAATACCCAAAAGAAAAATAATCCATATTATGAGAGTTAAATGAACCTACACGAATATCAGGCGAAGCAGGTGTTTGCTTCTTACGGCATGCCGGTGCCTAATAACCAGGTCGTCGAAACTGTTGATGCGGTTGCGCCTGCACTGCAGAAACTTGCCGGTGAGCGCTGGGTAGTGAAGGCACAGGTGCATGCCGGTGGTCGCGGCAAAGCCGGCGGTGTCAGATTACTGGATTCAACGGAAGCGGTTTCACAGGCGGTAGCAGATATGCTCGGCAGCAACCTGGTGACCTATCAGACCAATGCACAGGGTCAGCCGATCAACCAGGTGCTGATCGAAGAGATCAGCAATATCAGTCGTGAGCTCTATCTCGGCGCCGTCATCGATCGCGCATCACAGCGTGTCGTCATCATGGCATCGACAGAAGGCGGCATGGAGATCGAAAAGGTCGCTGCCGAGACACCGGAAAAGATCCTGAAAACAACCATCAATCCGCTGACCGGTCTGCAGCCATACCAGTCGCGTGAGCTGGCTTTCGGCCTGGGCCTGGAAGGTGAGCAGATAAAACAGTTCGTGCGCCTGCTGGATGGTTTTGCAAAGATGTTCGTGGAGAAAGACCTGAGCCTGGTCGAGATAAACCCGCTCGTTGTCACTGCTGAAGGTCAGCTGATATGCCTCGATGGAAAGATTAATGTCGATGACAACGCTCTCTATCGACAGAAAGAAATACTCGCCATGCGAGATGAGTCGCAGGAAGATGAGCGTGAAAATCGTGCCAAGGAATGGGACCTGAATTACATCTCGCTGGACGGTGATATCGGCTGCATGGTCAATGGCGCAGGATTGGCGATGGCAACCATGGACCTGATCAAGCTGTGCGGCGGTGAGCCGGCTAATTTTCTCGATGTCGGTGGTGGCGCAACCAAAGAGCGCGTCAGCGAAGCGTTCAAAATTATTTTATCGGACAGAAATGTTAAAGGTGTGCTGGTCAATATCTTTGGCGGTATCGTGCGCTGTGACCTGATCGCAGAAGGTATTATCGGTGCAGTAGAAGAAGTCCACGTCAACGTACCGGTAGTGGTTCGACTAGAAGGTAACAATGCAGAACGCGGCAGCCAGTTATTGTCAGAGAGTGAGGTGAATATCATCGCAGCAGATGGGCTGACCGACGCGGCAGAAAAAATCGTCAAAGAAGTGCAGGCTTATAAGCAGGGAGCGCAATCATGAGCGTACTGGTGAATAAAGACACTCGGGTTATCTGTCAGGGTTTTACCGGCAAGCAGGGTACTTTTCATTCTGAACAGGCTATCGCCTATGGTACCAACATGGTCGGTGGTGTAACACCCAGCAAAGGCGGCCAGTCGCATCTGGATCTGCCGGTGTTCGATACGGTGAAACAGGCCGTCGAGCAGACACAGGCAAACGCGTCTGTTATCTATGTACCAGCACCTTTCTGTAAGGATTCGATCTTGGAAGCAATCGATGCAGGTATCGATCTGGTGGTGTGTATCACCGAAGGCATCCCGACACTAGATATGCTGCAGGCGAAGATTGTCGCTGACAGTGCAGGCGCGCGCATCATCGGACCTAATTGCCCGGGCATCATCACCCCGGGTGAGTGCAAGATCGGCATCATGCCAGGTGAGATACATCTGCCGGGCAAGGTCGGTGTCGTGTCACGTTCGGGTACATTGACCTATGAAGCAGTGAAGCAGACCAGTGACCCAGGCTTTGGCCAGAGTACCTGTATCGGTATCGGCGGTGATCCCATTCCCGGTACCAGCTTTATCGACTGTCTACAGCTGTTCGAAAATGATCCGCAGACCGAAGCTATATTGATGGTCGGTGAGATCGGAGGCAGTGCCGAAGAAGAAGCGGCTGAATTTATCCAGTCAGAAGTGAGTAAACCGGTCACTGCGTTTATCGCCGGCGGTACTGCACCGAAAGGTAAACGCATGGGGCATGCCGGTGCGATTATTGCCGGTGGTAAAGGTACGGCTGCGGAGAAATTTGCGGCACTGGAGAAAGTTGGAGTACATACCGTGCGGTCGCCGGCAGATTTAGGTAAAGGTGTTGCTGAAGCTACTGGTTGGTAGTGGTTTCGCTGATACTGCGATTTTCTTAATATTCACCACTGATTTTTTCAGGCATTGTGGTTCTCGCACCACGGGCGAGGTACTTTTTTGCGACAGCCCAAAAAAGTACCCAAAAAAGGCCGCCACGTCAGTTGCGCCCCGTAAAAGGCACGGGGTTCCCAGCGTAATAGCATTGTTATCATGCTGTGCCAGAACTCGCAGAAGACGCTCAGACAACTGGCGCAGAAAGCCCATGATAACAATGCTATTACACTGGCTTACTGAGGTGGACTGAAGGTCAAAGTCAAAAGCGGTGTCGGTGTTAAGTGCTGTGCTTTTTGGTTATTGTTGTTTTACTTTAGGTTTTTCGTTGTTGAGTTTATCTCACATCAGCCAAGCCGTTGAGTCAGTGCAGATGTCATGGGCTTTCTGTGAAACTGTCTGAGCGCACGTGCTTTTCAATGTGGGCGAGTTTTTTCACAACATGGCAGCTGCGCTGACTCAACGGGAACCTCTGTGCTTTTTACCGGGGCGCCGGCGTAGTGACGGCTTTTTTTGGTTACTTTTTTTAGCTGATGAAAAAAAGTAACTCGCCGTAAAAGGCGAAACTCGTGATACAAATTCACGTACCTAAGTAGCGTCAAAAAGAGAAATAACACTTAGAGCAGAGTACCTCGCTCGTGGTGCGAGAACCGCAAAAACTGATAAGGATTACTCGGTAGCTAGTTAAAAAATTCCCCGTAAACCAAAGAGATTAACATGACTTCTTACTGATCCAGCTACTGATCAAATCAGCCGCAGCCTCGCTGGATTTCCTGTCACTCAGCATGTGATCACTATCTGCGATATCAACCAGGACTGATTCGCCACTATGCCATTGCTGTATCAATCTCGAATTTCTTTCGTCAACAACATCATCATTTTCGATATTGAGAATTAGTACAGGTTTAGTGATCTTTGCCAGTGCTGCTTCCATATTGAATGCTCTCACGTCATGGACAAATTCCGGGTCTATATCAAACAGTTGTCCTGCGACCTCGAAGCTGGAAGGCATATCGTTATCGAGCAGGCTGATGGATGAATCATCAAGGTGATGTAAGACATGGGCCGGTTGAAAAGGTGATGCCAGGGTGACGACGCCTTTTATTCCCTGGCTGGACTGTGCTACTGAAAGCGCCGTGGTTCCACCAAAACTGTGCCCGATGATAAAACTTGGCGCCTGGTAGTTCTGTGTAAGAAATCTGATGGCACTTTTCAGGTCATCCTGCATGCTGCGGAAGGTGGTAGTAGCAAACTCGCCTTCGCTGTTGCCCAGGCCGGAAAAATCGAAACGTAATACAGCAAAACCGTGTTCGGCCAGCAAGCGGCTTAAGCGATGGCTGGTGATCGTATCCTTACTACAGGTGAAACAATGGCAGTAGACTATAAAAGCAGTGTTACTGTTGTTGTCATAATCTGCAGGTAGATCCAGCCGGGCATCGAGCATGAGCCCCCGCTTATTATCAAATTGGCATTTTATGGTTCTGGTTTTCATGTTACTTTTCAATAAAAGTACAAGAGGAAGCTACTATGAGTGGAGATAGCTTGCCTGAAAACCGCATGCCTGTCATTCGTGTTCCGGCACGTCCGGCTGATCAGAATCCCGGCGGCAGCATATTCGGCGGCTGGATCATGTCGTATGTCGATATTGCCGGCAGTATCCCGGCGCTGGATCGTGTACGCGGCCCGGTGGTCACTCGTGCTGTAGACTCATTCGAGTTTAAGCACCCGGTATTTGTCGGTGACCTGATCAGCTGTTATGCCGAAATAGTTTCGGAAGGTCACATATCGATGAAAGTAAAAGTCGAAGTTTATGCCGAACGGATGAAGAAGGGTATTACATCATGCATTAAAGTAACTGAAGCGACATTAACCTATGTTGCAATAGATCATAATCGCAAGCCAAAACAGTTACCTGAAAAATAGAGCACTGTTTTATCGGTTTTCATCAAAACATGACGTTTACGGATAAAAAATATTCATTATATAAGCAAACGCTGTTTGAAATTAAGGCCAGTTGGCGTAGTATCACGACTATCCCAATGTCGGGAATTACGCGTTTATCTTGTGTCTGTTTGTGATTCTGGATGAATTTAAGTGACTTTATACTATATTTATATTGAGTTGCGTAAAGGAAAGAGGAAGTATTGAATGAATCCTGAATCAGGTTCACTTATGCGTGCTGTTGCGCATTCAGCATCAATCAGCATTAACATCAACATCAAGTTTTCCGCACAGAGATCCGTATCGGGTCGCAAATTCATTAATAACAACGCTGCTGTTCAGAAGATCTACTATCCTGGTGCGGCTACGGGTGTCGGAAATGCTCCCGCTATATGGTTTTAACGATAAAAAATTGAGGTAATAAGAAATGATAGCCATAACAAATCAAATTTATAAGCTGGCGGGTATAGTTTTTACCTGTGCAGTTATTGCTGCCTGTAGTGCAGATGTAGAGAACCCGCCACCATTGAATTCCGGAGAAGCCAGTGCTGGTGATGCGGACTTCACGACATTTGTTTCAGTCGGTGATTCTTTAACTGCAGGTTACACTGACGGTACGCTTTACCTGTTAGGACAGCAAAATTCATTTCCGGCAATACTGGCGAATCAGTTTGCTGATGTCGGTGGCGGCGCTTTTGAGCAACCGTTGACCAATGATAATCTGGGTGGCCTGATCCTGGGTGGGGCCCCGATCCTTGATCCAGTCACTAATGAAAACATGTTCGATAACCGTTTTGTGTTGAATACCGATACAGAAACACCAGAGCGTCTGGAGGGCGATTCAACTAATGAAGTGAATGGCTCAGGTTTAAATGGCACAGCCTTTAATAACATGGGTGTGCCAGCGGCCAAGTCTTTCCATATCGTTACACCAGGTTATGGTAATGTCGCTAATCTCCCCGATGCTAACCCGTATTATGTGCGTTTTGCGACAGTGCCCGACGCCAGAGTGATTGATGACGCTGGTGCTCAGGCGCCTTCATTCTATACCCTGTGGATTGGTTCAAACGATGTCATCTGGTATGGCTTTGCCGGTGGTGATGATGCTATAGCTACCGATCAATATGCAGACGATAATTTTGTTGCAAGCACCTATGGTTACTACGATATCTCTCACCCTGCTGTTGTGACCTCATCAATTCTTGCAGGTATTAATAAATTCAACACGGAAAATCCTGATGTTAAGGGAGTGGTAATTAATATACCTGATGTCACCACTATCCCTTATTTTACTACCGTGCCTTATAACCCGGTGCCGTTAGACCAGGCGACGGCTGATGTGCTGAATGATGCCTATGCGCAATATAATGCAGGTGTCGCACAGGCGCTTGCAGCGAACCCGGATGAAGTAGCTGAAAGAACTATTACTTTTGTTGAAGGGCAAAACGCGGTTGTTATCCTGGATGAGGATTTAACAGATTTATCCGGCGCAGGATTACCTAGTATGCGGCAGGCGACGGCTAATGATTTAATACCACTGGAAGTGGCACCGGTTATCGGCACCTTGGCTGACCCCTCGGATCCGAATAGTGCCCTGGGTGTAGGCGTGCCACTGGAAGATAAATATGTGTTAATTCCTTCTGAAATCAAGGCTATGCAAGCGGCGGTGGCTGCTTATAATACGGAAATTCAAACACTGGTAGATACCTTCCCTAATGTGATGTTGTTTGATGCAGCATCTTTCTTTGCTGAGTTGATAGCCAATGGCGGTATAGATTACGGCACCGGTTCGGTGAATGATGATTTTGTTACCGGAGGATTTTTCTCGCTGGATGGTATTCACCCGACTGGGCGAGGTAGCGCCGTCTTCTCTAATGCATTGATCGACGCCATCAACGCCGAGTTTAATGCCAATGTTTACAAGGTCGATGCCGCTAATTACCCAACCGTTTTCTTGAAATAGAGTTTGTTATTACAAAGTAGAAATCAGTATTAACTCATAATAAAAACAAGGTGCAAAATCGAATGAATAATAATGTAAAAAATTCTCTTACAAAAACACTGCTTGCGGTTGCTATCGCAAGTGCTTCTGCTGCCGCTCAGGCGGCATCTTTCCAGTTGATAGAACAGAGTGCCAGTGGTCAGGGTTCAGCCTATGCCGGTGCAGCTGCGCTGGGTGAAGATGCCAGTACTGTCTATTTCAATCCTGCAGCAATGACGCGGTTATCCGGTCAGCAGATTGTTGTCGCTGGTCACATCGTTTCACCCAATGCCGCATTTACCAATAATGGTTCCACCGATGCTCTGGGTACACCGTTGACCGGGCCGAATTCTGATACGGGTGATCCTGCCTTCGTGCCGAACTTCTACTATACCGCTGAACTGCCCAATGAGTTCTACGTTGGTGTCGGTATCAATGTGCCGTTTGGTCTATCGACCGAATACGATGATGGCTGGGTCGGCCGTTATCATGCGTTGCGAAGCGAGATTGCGAGCATCAATATCAATCCATCGCTCGCGTGGAAAGCGACCGATAGCCTCTCTGTCGGTTTCGGTGTCAGCATCCAGTATATGGAGCTTGAGTTGACCAATAACATCGATTCTTATGGTGCCTGTATAAATCTTGCAGCGAACTCTCAGGGCGCATTTACCGGTGCTGACTGTGTAAATGCAGGATTAACCGGCCTGGGTGTAGCCAGCCAGGACAGTCATGTCAAACTGGATGGTGACTCGCTGGAGTTCGGCTGGAATGCCGGTATCCTGTATGACGTCGATGATAAAAATCGTATCGGTGTCGCTTATCGCTCGGCGATCAAGCATAACGTTGAGGGTAATGCGAGTTACAACCTTGATCCACGATTACAGCCTTTTGCTGACGGTCTGACGGCAGGATCAGGTTTCAACGTCTTGCAAAGCACGACATTGGAAGCGACAGCCGAATTGCCCGAATCCTTATCGGTCAGTTATGTCGGCGAAGTGAATGATAAATGGACAGCATTATTCGACTGGACCTGGACCGGCTGGAGCAGTCTGGATGTGATCACTATCATACAGGCAGGCGGTATACCTGGTCAGGAAGCAACACTGGATCTGGATTATAAAAATACAAACCGTTTTTCAGTCGGTGTAAATTATCAGCATACTGATAAATTGATCTACCGTGCCGGCCTGGCGCTTGATCAGACACCTATCCGTTCTCCTGAGTCTACATCGGCTCGTATACCGGGCAATGACCGTACCTGGTTAAGCCTGGGTGCGGGTTATGCACCTTCGGCAAGCTGGTCATTTGATGTCGGTTACTCTCACCTGTTTATCAGCGACACCGAAATAAACAACAATGGTGGATCATCAAGTTCGAATGCGACATTGACCGGTACTTATGAATCATCCGTTGATATCTTAAGTGCACAGGCCAATTTTAATTTCTAGAAAAAATAATAATAAATGTTTTAGAAGTAAGCCCTCTCCGGAGGGCTTTTTTTATGTCGATGGATGTACGGACAGAAATATGCTCCTCAACAATCGCTCCTGCATTATCTTTATCATATCCCACATCCATGTGGGTAATGGCAAGGAGCGACGAATAATTATAGGTTCAATTTATTTTTACGCAGCTATAGATAATAGAAGAGCTGTGTACAGACCTATTGCCGAAGATTCCATGTGGGTTTCAGATCAATATCGACAAGCTTGTTCTGCTGTAACCATTCTTCGGCATCCTCCGCATCCTGTTCAAACCAGGCCTTGGCTGATCCAAGTCTGAAAGAATATCCCCATGCATCCATATCGCTCAACATGCGGCTTCTTTTCATCTCGGGTATATGTTCGGAAAGCAGTATCTGCAGATAGCAGACACCGTTTTCTTCTATCGCGGTTCCGCCGGCATCGGTATGAAGTTTATTTCGGCGCTGCTGGTCCATACAGATGTAATGACAGGTTTCATGCAGTGCTGAATGCACAGGCGTATCGTTTCGGATATAGAGAGTATTCCCGACCAGGCCCGCTTCCGGTGGCTGCCAGAAACTGCCTGGAATTGACTTATTGTCCGCTACCATTTCAATACCAAGACTATAGCGATCAAGCAAGGATCGTAGGTGTTCCAGGTTGATTTCGCCACATAGCAGAACTGTCATAGAGGTATAGAAGGTTTATCGAAGAGTGGGCAGAGGATGATGAACGTAACAGTCAAAAGAGCCATGCGGATGTTTATATACTTGTGAATCGAACAGGCTTTTGTAATCAAAAATCCCTGTGTTCTCTCTGTCTCTGTGGTGAATTTAAATATATTTATGTTTCTTGAGTTCTTCCAGCATGGCGATCAGTGCGATCGAACGGTGGCTCAGGGTGTTTTTCACATCCAGCGGCAGTTCGCCGCCCGAGCAGCCATGCGTCGGCACATAGAATATCGGGTCATACCCAAAACCGCCATCGCCCTGCGGCGCTTCCAGTATCCTGCCTTCCCAGCTGCCCTGCGTGATGATTGGTACGGGGTCAGTATGTGAGCGCATGAAAACGATAATACACTGGTAGCGAGCGGTACGATCTGCTTCGGCGACACCTTCCAGTTCCTTGAGCATCAGCCTGTTATTGTCCTGGTCGCTGGCGCCTTCACCGGCATAGCGCGCAGAGTAAACCCCGGGACGTGCGTCGAGCGCATCGACTTCGATACCTGAATCGTCCGAGATGGCCGGCAGACCGGTGCACTCGGCTGCATGGCGTGCTTTTATGATAGCGTTTTCGACGAAGGTGGTGCCGGTCTCGGGGACTTCCGGCACATTGAATTCTGATTGCGGAAGCACTTCGATGCCACTGCCGGCAAACAGCTTGTTGATCTCACGAACCTTGCCTGCGTTGCCGCTGGCCAGTACTATCTTGCTGATCTTGTTCATCGCTATCAACTCTCGATCGCAGACCGTTGTGCATCGAATAATTCAGTGATTCCCTTTTCTGCGAGGGTCAGCATACTGTTTAACTCATCCTTACTGTAAGGATGGCCTTCGGCGGTTCCCTGTACTTCGATAAAGCCATTGTCACTGTTCATGACGACGTTCATATCGGTTTCAGCATTGGAGTCTTCGGCATAATCAAGATCGAGAACCGGGGTGCCATTGAATATACCGACCGAGACAGAAGCGATCTGGTGATGTAGTGGATTTTTCTTGATCACCTTTTTATCGAGCAGGTGCTGGATGGCGTCATTTAGCGCGACCCATGCACCGGTTATGCTGGCAGTACGTGTTCCGCCGTCAGCCTGGATCACGTCGCAGTCCAGGCTTATGGTGTTTTCGCCCAGCACTTCGAGGTCGATACCGGCACGCAGCGCGCGACCGATCAGGCGCTGTATCTCCATCGTCCTGCCGCCCTGTTTGCCACCGGAAGCTTCACGGCGCATGCGTGAACCGGTAGAGCGTGGCAGCATGCCATATTCGGCGGTCACCCAGCCCTGACCTTTGCCGCGCAGAAACCCAGGAACTCTTTCTTCGACGCTGGCGGTGCAGATAACCTTGGTGTCGCCGAATTCTATCAGCACAGAACCTTCCGCGTGTTTCGTGTAGTTCCTGGTGATGCGGATGGAACGCATTTCATCGGGCTGGCGGTTACTTGGACGCATATTGTTAGTGATCTCGTTATTTAAAGTGCGCGTATTATACATGGCTGGAAGATTTTATGACGGTGTGCAAAGTGAGCGTGATAGACTCATAACAATCGAGATGCAACAAGATAAAGAGAGTCGACTATGACAAAAAGCATGACCGCCTTCGCACGTATCCAGCAGGGCCTGGATGAGGGAGAGCTTATCTGGGAGATACGCACTGTGAATCAGCGTTTTCTCGAGATGTACTTCAAGATGCCGGAGGATTTCAGGGCAAGTGAACCGGCGTTCCGCGAGATCCTGCAAAAACGCCTGAAGCGGGGAAAGGCGGAATGTTTTCTGCGATTTAATGCCTCTGCCCAGCAAGCAGAATCGATCACCGTGAACCTGCCGCGGGCAAAAGCACTGGTACACGCCTGCCATGAGGTCAATGGCTTGCTGCATCAGCCATCGGAAGTTAATCCGATAGAGCTGCTGCAATGGCCGGGGGTAGCAGAAGAATCAAAGCTGGATATGGCGCCGGTCATAAGCGCGAGTGAATCAGGCTTCAAACTGGCACTCGATGAGCTGATCGCAAACCGGGAGCGTGAGGGTGAGCGGATGAAGCAGCTGGTCTTGCAGCGCTGTCAAGGAATCCAGAAGATCGTCGATGATACGCGAGAGAAAATGCCAGAGATCCAGGCACGCTACCAGCAAAAAATTCATGAACGACTGGAGCAGATCAAGGTAGAGGTCAATCATGATCGCCTCGAACAGGAGCTGGCGCATCTCGCGCAGAAGATGGATGTTGATGAAGAACTCGATCGTCTGGATAGCCATCTGAAAGAGATCGTCGAAGTGCTGGACAGGGATGAAGCGGTAGGGCGTCGACTGGATTTCCTGATGCAGGAGCTTAACCGCGAAGCCAACACCCTGGGTTCGAAGTCTGCAGATATTTCCAGTACCAATGCATCAGTCGAGTTGAAAGTTCTGATCGAGCAGATGCGGGAACAGATCCAGAATATTGAATAGCCAGTAAGTTACCGGTTGTTCACATACAACCGGTAACTCACAACTCAGATGTATCTATTCTTTGATACCTAACAACTCTATCTCGAAGATCAGGGTCGAGTTGGCTTCGATCAGTTCGCTGCGTTTGGTTGCGCCGTAAGCAAGTTCTGATGGCACGAATAGCTGCCACTTGTCGCCGACATGCATCAACTGTAAAGCTTCAGTCCAGCCTTTGATCACGCCTTTTACAGGGAAAGATGCTGGCTTGTCGCGCTTGTATGAACTGTCGAATTCACGGCCGTCGATCAGTGTACCCCGGTAATGCGTGGTTACTGTGTCTTCCGCTTTTGGCTGCTTGCCGTCACCGCTGCTGATAACCTTATATTGCAGGCCGCTCTCTGTGGTGATTACGCCAGGCTTTTTAGCGTTCTCTTCGAGGAAGGCTTTGCCGGCAGCGAGGTTGGCCGCTGAAACTTCAGCCTGCTTCTTGACGAGTGCGTCTCGCAGTTCAGCCTGGAAGCTGGTCTTGGCCTTTAAGCGTTCATCATCAGATAACGCAAGTTCTACGCCATTGTATGCGTCAGCGATACCGTGATTGAGCGCCTGAACGTCGAGTTCGATACCTTGCTCTTGCAGGCGGTTGGCAACATCGACGCCGAAGCTATAGCTGGCCTTCTGCTGCAGGTTTTCCAGTGCTACCTTGTCACTGCTAGCGGTGTCGTTACTACAGGCATTAAGGCCGAGTGATACTATAGTGATGCTGGCTAAACGGTAGATATTACGCATAATATGTCCTGATATTAATTTATTGTTGGCAGAATTTATCAGCTCGACTGTTTAACTTCAAGTGAAGCTTTATTTAAAGCGGCCAGGGTTTTAAAGCAGTCAGAGGGGTGTCGGCGAGTTGTTCTTGCTTGTCATATCAGCAGTCGTGCTAGTATTCACATAATAGGAACTATGCAAAACATCGTCTGTCTATGACACGAAATCACATGATTATGAGGAGAAAGTATGTCGTGGATTAAACCTTTTTTACTATCTACAGTGATATTTATCACAGCATTTACACCGAATGCCTATGCTGTGATACCGGCTTATACCGAAACCGGACCTTTGCCCAGCCTGGCACCGATGATAGAAAGGACGCGACCAGCGGTCGTTAATATTGCGACCCGCGGTTCTGTCAATATCCAGAACCACCCGTTACTGAATGATCCGCTGTTCAGGCGTTTCTTTAAAGGATTTGAGGACCTGCCTCAGCGCAAAGAAGTCAAGAGCCTGGGTTCGGGCGTCATCATCGATGCCGATGCAGGTTATATCGTGACCAACCATCACGTGATCGAAGGTGCAGACGAGATAGCGGTTACCTTACACGATGGTCAGCAGTTGGAGGCAAAAGTGGTCGGTTCAGACCCGGAAGCCGATGTCGCCATACTGAAAGTCGAAAACAACAAGCTGGAACTGACGCATATCCCGTTTGCCGATTCCTCCGAACTGCGGGTCGGCGACTTTGCTGTGGCGATCGGTAACCCGTTTGGTCTCGGGCAGACAGTTACTTCCGGCATCATCAGTGCGCTCGGACGGACCGGTCTCGGAATCGAAGGCTATGAAGACTTCATCCAGACTGATGCCTCTATCAACCCCGGTAACTCGGGCGGTGCACTGGTAAATCTTCGTGGCGAACTGATCGGTATCAATACGGCTATCCTGGCATCTGGTGGCGCCGGTAATGTCGGTATCGGCTTTGCTATTCCGATCAACATGGTCCGCGAATTAACCGACCAGCTGATCGAATACGGCGAAGTTCGCCGGGGTATGCTGGGTGTGATCATGCAGAACCTGACACCGGAACTGGCACGTGCATTTGGTCTTGATATGTATCAGGGCGTCGTCATTTCGCAGGTCGTTGACGATTCTGCGGCAGACAAAGCCGGGCTAAAAGCCGGTGATGTGGTGTCTGAGATTAATGGCGTGACTGTAAAAAGTGCATCATCGATGCGTAACATGGTGGGCCTGATGCGAGTTGGTTCCAAGATGGATATCACGGTAATTCGCGATGGCAATAAAAAGATACTCACGGCGTATATAGAAGATGAGATCGAACAGGCGCTCGATGGCGAGAAGCTGAGTCCCAAGCTTGCTGGCGCGATCATCGAAAGTCGTGATGAAGGCAGCAATAAGTATCTTGTCATTGCTGATGTGACTCGCGGCAGTGCAGCCTGGAATGCGCGCTTGCGTAAGGGGGATCTTATCCTGTCAGTTAACCGTGCAGCGGTTAAGACGCTGAGTGACATGAAAAAGATGGTGAAGGCAAGTGATGACCAGATACTGTTTAATGTGCAGCGTGGTCAGACGGCATTGTTTATCCTTATACAGTAAGCAGAAGACTCTTTAAGAAGGCCATCTCGAATGGGTTCCTGTTTGAGATGGTACTTTGGAAGAGGGGTTTGAACCTGACTGATTATTCAGGTTTCTGCTCGTTATGTACCCAGCGCTCACCGGTTTCGGTCACTTCTTTTTTCCAGAACGGAGCACGGGCTTTTAGTTCTTCCATCAGGTAACGGCAGGCATTGAATGCCTGTGCACGGTGTCCGGACCAGGCCGCAGTCAGCACTATGGGTTCGCCAGGGCTGATATCACCGAAACGATGAATGACCAGGCAGTCATCAAGCTCATACTTCTCGATGCACTGCGTACATAACTTATCGAGGTAATGCTGCGTCATCGCCGGGTAGTGTTCCAGGGTCATATGTCTGACCGTTTCGTCGATGTTGAAATCTCGCATCGTTCCAACGAATGTAGCGGTTGCACCGTAATGTCCCGATTGTAGATGTTTATCCTGGTGAACTTGCAGTTCATCCCACGGGTTGAATATTTTATTTAACAGAATCGCGGGCATGACGAGATCAACCGCCAGTTACCGGTGGAAAAAAAGCAACCTCATCACCGTCGCTGACCATGGCATCAGGTTTGACGTATTCCATGTTGATCGCACAGAGCGTATTGTCCGGCATAGCCATGTTGTCTGTTGATCTTGTCCAGGCTGTGGATACGTCGAGAGGGCCATCGTATGGCAGCGTTGTCTGCTGTTTGCCGACCTGTTCGCGCAGGCTGGCGAAGAATTGTATGGTGATGGTCATGGGTGGTATTTTATCGATTTATTGTGGTTGAGTCATTGGGTGCGTGGTTTGGTCTTTACCTGGTTACTTTTATCTGGCATTGCGGGTCTCGCCCCGCGGGTGAGGTACTCGTTCTTATTCCTATTCGTTTCATTTTTCTACGCAACTTGGTTACGTGGATTGTCTCCGCGAGTTTCGCCTTGTTTCGGCGAGGCACTTTTTTTCTACAGCCAAAAAAAGTACCCAAAAAAGGCCGTCGCTACGCCTTGCGCCCCTTGAGAAGCAGGGGTTTCCATTGGCATGCAACCGCTATCATGCTGTGAAAAAACTCGCAGAAAACTCTCAGACAGTTTTCACAGAAAACTCATGATATCGGCTACACACCAATGGCTTGGCTAATGCGAGGGAGAGTCAAAAGGAAAAAGCCAAAAACAAAACAGGCATATAAATGAAATAGTGCTCTTGATCCAAACACTTTTTTTGACTTTGACTTAGACTTTCAACCCACCTTAGCAAGCCATTGAGGCGGTGCTGTTATCATGGGCTTTCTGGGCCGGCTGTCTGAGCGCACGTGCTGTTCAACGTGTGCGAGTTCTGGCGCAGCATGATAACAGTATTGTCTCAATGGGAACCCCTTTGCTTTTTACATGGGCGCAGCTGACGTGGCGGCCCTTTCTGGTTACTCTTTGTGGCTGTTAACAAAGAGTAACTCGCCCGCGGGGCGAGACCCGCAATGCTAAAGACATATAACCGGATTGATGTTAAACCACCTTAAAACAAACTAACCATTCGCTAAATATTATCGCCCAAAAATGGCATAATAACCTCCCTCAACAACACCCGAACCGGATGAGATCAATGACCGACGACCAGCTCAATCACTTCAATCAGCGCGGCGAGGCCCATATGGTCGATGTCGGCGATAAAGACGTGACACAGCGTATCGCAGTGGCTGAAGGTTATATCCGCATGCAGGCCGAGACTGTGCAGCGCATACTCGATGGTTCCCATAAGAAAGGTGACGTCCTGGCCGTTGCACGCGTCGCCGGTGTCATGGCATCCAAGCGCACGGCCGACCTGGTCCCTCTCTGTCATCCGCTGCAGTTGACGCATGTCGATATCCAGCTCAACGTCGATGAGAAAGAGCAGTTCGTCCACTGTGTTGCGGAGGTGAAAACAGATGGTAAAACGGGTGTTGAAATGGAAGCTTTAACCGCGGTACAGGTCACGCTGTTAACTATCTATGATATGTGTAAAGCCATGGATCGAGGAATGATGATGACCGATATCGGCCTGGTGAAGAAGGCTGGTGGCAAGTCGGGTGAGTGGACCAGGTAACAGCCAGGCCAGGTAACAACAACGGAAATAATTTCAGGAACAGGTTAACTATGAACGTACTAATTCGATCAATAAAATATCTATTCATATTTGTCGTACTGGTGTTTATCGCTCTGCTGATATTTGCCGCCACCTTCGATGCGAACAATTACAAACCGCAGATCATCGAGCAGGCAGAAAAAGCGACTGGCCGTACTTTTGCTATCGATGGCGATATCAACCTGTCGGTGTTCCCCTGGGTGGGCCTGAAAGTCGAAGGCGCTTCACTGGGTAACGAGGAAGGGTTCAAGGCAGAGCAGTTCGCTGCGATAGAACAGCTGGACGTCAAGGTCAACGTATTACCCCTGCTGAAAAAAGAAGTCGAGATCAATACTATTCGTTTGCATGGTCTTCATGTGTCTCTGGAAGTTGCGAAGAATAGCAGCAATAACTGGAGCAGTCTGGCGCGGGCCGAAGAGCCTGTAGAAGGTGCTGAGACGCAGGCAGCTGAGCAAGTGGCGCAACCGGCAGAAGCAGAGGAGAAGGCACTGCCGTTGCAGTCGCTACGGGTGGAAGGCTTTGAATTTGTCGATGCGGTCATCAGCTACGATGATCGCAGCAGCAATACCAGTGCAAAGGTCTCCGAGCTGAACCTGACCACCAGCGCGATAGCTTTTGATGAGCCGGTAGATGTCGAGTTTGGTGCCCGCATCGAGAGCAGTGAGCCAGCCATCGATACACGTCTAAAGATGAGTACGCAGTTGACGTTTAATAAAGAGTTAAATGTGTACACTCTGCGCGATCTCATCTTCACTATCATCGCCGATGCTAACGAGTTTATTCCGCAGCAGGAACAGATAGAGATCAAGTCATCGGTTGATGTGTCTATGGACGAGCAGCGTGTCGCCCTGAAGCAGGTGCAGATATCTGCGCTGGGTACCACTGCGCTGGCCGATATAACGGTCTCCCAGTTTATGCAGACGCCTGTCATCCAGGGTGACATCGAAGTTCAGCCATTCAATGCACGTGAGGTCGCAAAACGGGTCGCAGTTGAGTTGCCTGAGATGGCAAAAGATGATGCACTGCACCATGTTGCGATCAAAACGAAGATCAAGTTACAGGGCCAGAAGTTTCAGGCCGATGATTTTAGCCTGGCGCTCGATGGCAGTACTCTGAGCGGCTGGCTGCACGTCCTCGACATTAGCAAGCAGCAGCTGCGCTATGACCTGTCGTTCGATCAGTTAAACCTCAATGACTATATGCCGCCTGTAGTAGAGGCGGCAGAACAGCCTGCTGTTACTGCGGGGACAGGTTCAGGCACAGGCGCAGGTGGTGAAACACCCGCAGCCGATGCAGTCATGGGTGATGAGAAGCTCGAACTGCCTGTAGAGATGATGCGAAAGTTTGATATCGAGGGTGATTTCAGGATCGCCGCTCTGACTGCGAATGAATATCAGATCGAACAGTTCCTGATGACTACGAAAGCGCGTAATGGTGCTATCGATATCAAACCGCTATCACTGCAAGTGTTACAGGGGAAGGTGAGTTCCGCGGTTAATATCAATGTGAACAAAGAAAAGCCGGCTTATGCGCTTGCGTTAGATGTCGACCAGGTGCAGGCCGGACCGGTTGTCGATCCGTTCCTCGTCGGTGTCATGGGCGACGAGCCGTTAACGATGGAAGGTGCGGTAAACCTGACCATGGATGTAAAGACCACGGGTGAGACGGTCAACCAGCTAAAACAGGCGAGTAAAGGACAGATCATACTCGATATGAAAGAGACGGCTGTGAACGGTTTCGATCCGGAGTATTACATGCGTTCTTCTGTCGCGAATTATGTCGATAGCAAGGGTTTCGGCCTGTCGAAAACCATCATGGGGAGCTATAGCCCACGTGAAGTCACTGTGTTCGACACGATTTACAGCACCATCAAGCTGGCAGATGGCAAAGCGCGAACCGATGACTTTTTGATGTCGGCCAAGCGGGTGCAGGTTGGCGCAAAAGGATATGTCGATATCATGCAGAATACCGTGGATGTGACATCCTCTGTCGCCTTGCCGCGAGGAAAAACGGCTGTCGAGAAGGTACTGGATCAACCTGTATTCGTAAGGGTCCGCGGTCCTTTCGATGCGTTGCAATATGATCTGGATACGGATCGCCTGAAAGAGTCAACAACCGACGTACTGGAGAGTCAGGCCAAAGCCAAGATCGATGCAGAGAAGCAGCGCCTGAAAGAAAAGGCCGAGGCGGAGAAGCAGCGTCTGAAGGAGAAGGCCGATGCAGAGAAGCGTCGTGCTGAAGAGAAGGCCAAGCAAGAGCTGAAGGAACAGACAGACAAATATGAAGATAAGTTAAAGGACAAGCTCAAAGGATTGTTCTAGTGACGGACTTTGCCGATCGTCTGCTCGACTGGTACCGGCAGCATGGCCGCTATGACCTGCCCTGGCAGCTCGATAAATCATTGTATGCGACCTGGGTATCAGAAGTTATGCTGCAGCAGACCCAGGTCGCGACGGTGATCCCTTACTACGAAAAGTTTATGCAGCGCTTTCCGGATATTCCGACGCTGGCGATGGCACCACAGGATGAGGTGATGCGCTACTGGGCCGGGCTGGGTTACTACAGTCGAGCCAGGAACTTGCATTGTGCTGCCGGCGTCATTGCCGAGCAGCATGGCGGAGCGTTTCCTCATTCATATGATGAGGTGCTGGCATTGCCCGGTATCGGCCCATCGACAGCCGGCGCTATCCTGGCGCAGGCCCTGGGGCAGCGACATGCCATTCTCGATGGTAATGTGAAACGGGTGCTGGCCCGCCACCGGGCAATAGAGGGATGGCCGGGGAAACCTGCAATAGAAAAGCAGTTATGGTCATGGGCGGAAAAGTACACCCCGGAGCAGGATGTCGCCGAATATACGCAGGCGGTGATGGATCTGGGAGCAATGGTCTGCACCCGCGCTTCAGCAAGGTGCGAAGTTTGCCCTCTGAGCCAAGACTGTATCGCCAGGGAAACAGGCCGTGTCGCTGAGTTGCCCACCCGAAAGCCGAAAAAAGCCCTGCCAGTGAAACAGAAACGCTTCCTCATTATCCGCAATGACCAGGGGCAATACCTGATGGAAAAGCGGCCTCCGGCAGGTATCTGGGGCGGCTTGTGGAGCTTGCCGGAGCTGGCGATGGAGCAGTCGGTCGATCAGGCAGTGCAGCAGAACTGGCAGTTGAATGTTAATGATTACAATGATTTAGCAGTTTTTCGGCACACATTCAGCCACTTTCATCTGGATATTACCCCCTGCGAAGTCAGTGTCGCGCAGGCGGCGTCGGCCATTGCCGATTCGCAACAATACCAATGGTGTCATGATATCAGCCAGCTCGCGCTGGCAGCCCCGGTAGCGGTCATCCTGCAATCGTAAAATAATCGGTTGAAAAGTGGTCAAGGAACTTGACTCAGCGGCGTCTAGCAGATTAAATACGCATCCTTTGAGCACACAGCACTGGCGCCGTCCAGCGAAGCTTCCGTTCAAAATCATCGTCATACCGAAATGGCCGAATAGCTCAGTTGGTAGAGCAGCGGATTGAAAATCCGCGTGTCCCTGGTTCAATTCCAGGTTCGGCCACCATTTTTATTATAAATCCCTCAGAATTTATCGTTATTAACAATTGCGTGCAATATACGCCGAATTGAACCAGGCTGGTTAAATTACTTCGCACATCCTTGTGCTGCGCCTTTCGGGTTCGTCCTAAAAGACAGGACTCATGAAAAATCGTTCCGGACGATTTTTTATTCGGCGCGTCCATGCGCCTCACCCTTCGGGCCGCACAAAAAAATGTGCGTTCATGATTGCTTCGAGCAAAAATAGTCTAGGTTCGGCCACCATTTTTATAAACTCCCCAGCATGTATCGTTATTAACAATTGCGTGACATATGCGCCGAATTGAACCAGGGCGGTTAAATTACTCCGCACATCCAAGTGCTGCGCTTCGGCAACAGCTCCTCGTCAATTGCTCCTGCATTGTTCTACTACCTGCCATCCTTGGCAGTATGCGTTGCTAACATCTAGGTTCATATCGGAGCCTGCGAGTTCGCTCTATAATATCTATCTATGTGTGACGGCCAGACCTAATCCCTTATTGTCTCGACCTTTATTTACTTTCCCGGTGCCTGTAATATCAAAGCCTTATGCAGACCAGTACACAGACAATCCAGAGCGTAACGGTGCAGTCCGGGCGGCCTTCTAGTCAGATTTCGATAAGCGAGGAAGCGCAGCAGGATGTGCGCAAGGCTTACCTGGTGTCGCAGCGGCAGCGGTTTAAAACCGAGATCAATCGGCTGACTTCCGGTGCTATGTTGCGCATGATCGAGGAAAAGACCTCGGCCGGTGATGATGCGGCGAAGCTGAGTTTTCTGATGAGTTATGTCTTTGCCTGGAACTGGCTGCAGCAGAACATCAATGTGCAATACCAGGCGGAGGTGCTGAGCAGTTTCTGTAAGGGGCCGCAGGCATTTTTGATGGAGATGCTGCTGCAGAGCAATAGCACCGCCGAGTTCATCCAGGCCTATATCCAGTACTGGCAGCAATACCAGGGTGAGGCGCAGTTACAGCAGCACAACCTGTTGCAGCTGCTGCAGCTAAAGCAGACACCGGAAAGCCTGGCGTGCTATATCGAATCGTTGTGGGCGTCTCTGCAGTTGTTCGACAGAAGTTTCGCAAGCGGTTACAAGGAGCTGGCAAAGCAGGAGAAGGAACGCTATGGCGATATGCTGGCCGATGAAGACAGGCAGCGACTGGCGCTGGTCGATCAGCTGCCTGACAGCGAACCGCTGTCGGCATTCAGCAAGCTTGGCATTATCCCGGCGATGGGCTGCCCGCAGACCTGTCGGCACTGCATGTTCATCTTCCGTCCACTGATGAAGAATACCGATGATCCGGCGCAGCTGTACCAGATGATCGATGAGCTAACGACTTCGGTATTATTTACCGGTGGTGACCTGAGCAAGCACCTCGATCATTTCTATGCTGCGATAGCATCCATGCAGCATGTCACGACTTTCGCTATCCTGTTGAACGGTGACTTTGCCGACAGTCGTGAGGTGACCAGAGAGGTTCTGGGCAAGATGGCAACGGCTGTCCGCCGCCGCCCTGTTACCTGGCCAAAAGCAAAAGTGATGTTGCAGATCAGCTTCGATGAGTTCCACCAGGAAGTCGTGGTCAACCGTCAGGGTGAATTAAACGAACGTATCCCGGTAACCAAGATCGCGAATATAGTCGAAGCAGCGCCCAGGTACAACGATGAGATCCAGCTGTGCCTGTTGCATAAACAGGGGCATCTGAATTTTTCCATGGAGCTGTTTCAGAAAGGCGTGTTCGCGCGCCTGGTCAGTGAGCTGGGAAGGCGTGGACACCAGGTGCAGGTGTTGTCCTCGGCACCGTCTTCGCGTTTGAAGCGCAACCCGCTAAATCCGGAACAGCCAGCCCCCTTGATCAAGGACGCAACCTTCGTGCTGACGAAATATCCTGACGCACACCTGCTGCTGACCAGTACCACCATCGATGCCTACGGCCGCGCCAATATGATGGAACTGCATGAAGCGGTAAACGAACGCGACCTGTTAAAACAGATGCTGGCCGGTAATGGCACGGGCGGTGAGACTTTTGATAAAGACCTGATGTTCTGGTTCAATGGCTGGGCGACCCTGTTCTCCGCAGTACATATGTGCCTGGGCAACGTGTTCGAAGATGGTATGGAAACGATACGAAAACGTCAGGCCAAAGACCCCTTGAGCAATGCCCTGAACCGGTTCGATCTGCGCCTGCTGGATTATTACCGAGAGTTGCGTGATGATCTTGACACGATTATCGAACGTTCGACCAGTCCGCATCACCTGTTCCATACCATCACCGAAGACGGTGCCATGCGCCTGCATATGACAAAGCGGTTAATTGCTGAGTGCGAGCAGTGCCCCGGTCTCGTGGGTTATAAACCGTGAATCTAACGCTAGATGTCAGCTTGAGATTGTATCGTTAAAAGTGATACTGCAGGTAAAGCGAGTTGTAGTTGCTGCCGCCCTTGATACGGCCGAAGGCTGACGATGTCTCGAAGATTGAAGAACGGTGATGTATGCCAACGCCGAAATAGAGGTCATCCATCATCGACACGTTGAAAGTATCGCCCAGGTCGATATCGGCTGTGAAATCGAGATAGTTCATCAGGTTGCTCGAACGGTATCCCTTCCTGTCCATCTCCCGTTGCTCGATGTTAGAGACAACCTCTATATACGAGATGCCTTCGGCGAAACCGAGTCGCCAGTGTACCGGCCAGTTGATGTTGTAGTAGGCTTTTATGCCTAAAACGTATTCCTTCGTCGGCTGTCTGTCATAGGTGAGGGTACATGGATTGATGCCATCACAGCTGTTGCTGCCCAGGCTGGCAAATTCAGCGGTATTGATTCCTTCACCGGGCGGGATGGTCTGGCTGTACGGGTCAGAACTGTGATGATAGACATAACCCAGCGTCATATAGATATCGATGGCCTCGATACCGAACAGGCTGTCTGAGACCGGGTGGCCGTAAAAAATCGAAGTAAGCTGGTTGTTCTGTTCATCATCTTCGGAGTCGAAAGCCAGGATATCACCGATATTAGATGGTGTTGCCCAGCCATGGGCAAAACGTATATAGGGTTTGGCCTTCAGGGCAGCAGCCTTCGCTTTGGTCTTGTCGTTGAAGAAGGCAACACCGAGATAAATTTCACCGAATGTCCCGTTCTCGATGGTTAGTGAATCCCGCGTATTGCTGTCCAGAGCGGTCAGCTGTGCACGACCAAGTAGATAGAGATTACTGGTGACGTGGTAACGCACTTCACTGCCCACTGTCAGGTCGAGGCCGCTGCCGATCTTGTTTTCGAATACATCTGTCGGGTTTGTCGGGTCGGTGGCGCCATCCAGTCCATAATAGTAGTCATTAAAGTCAGCGCTTTTCCAGCGTAATGTCGCATAGGGGAACAGCTCCCATGAACCAGACTGCCAGTGGTAACGTGCATCCAGTGTCGAATAAAAACGGCCATGGATGTCGCTCATTATCTGCACGTTGCTTTGCAGGTTCTCCGTAATCCGGTACTTGGCTTCACCGCCGATATCAAACGCGTTGCCCCGTATCAGGTTCTGGTACTCTGCCGGGATATCGAAATAACGGTAATGGCCGATGAGGCTGAACTGCCATTCGTCCTTGTTATATAGTTTGGCGCCACCGGTCAGGCCCCGGATAAAGAAGGTATCGCCATCGTAGAACATCAGCGGGATAAAATCAGAGACCTGCTGTTCTTCAGTCGGGTATGGGATTCTGGCGATGCGGAATCCTGCGGCGATGCCCCAGTTTTCTTCCGGGACTTCATAGGCCTGCGCAGAGAATGAGAAAGCAAAGAGAACCAGTGTAGCAATTAACTTTTTCATATCTGTTGCTCTTATCTATGGCTTTTGGAGCTTATTGCCGGGATAAAAAGTCTGTTTCCCATAGCCATGCAGTTTTCACGATATCTTCAAGGTCATCATGCTCAGGTTGCCAGGCCAGTTCTTTTCGAGCAAGTGTCGAATCTGCAACCAGGACTGCCGGGTCACCGGTACGCCTGGGTTCTATGCTGACTTTGAAATCATTGCCGGATACTTTTTTGGCGACGTCGATTACCTGCTTGACCGAGAACCCCTTGCCGTTACCGAGGTTGTAGCGTGCGCTTCGATCACTCTCGATCATCCTGTGCAGGGCCAGCGAGTGTGCCTGGCACAGGTCATTTATGTGTATATAGTCGCGTACGCAGGTACCGTCATCGGTAGCGTAGTCGTCGCCGAATACCTTGATGTCTTCACGTCGCCCCGATGCGGCCTGCAGTACCAGCGGGATCAGGTGCGTCTCCGGGACATGGCGTTCACCGAGTTCACCATCCGGGTCGGCACCGGCAGCGTTGAAATAACGCAGGCAGGTTGAACGCAGACCATAGGCCTTATCGTAGTCATCCAGTACCTGCTCGATCATTAGTTTCGAATGGCCGTACGGGTTGATCGGTTGCTTGTTATGCTTTTCATCGATAGGGGTGTACTCTGGTTCACCAAAGATGGCTGCGGTCGATGAGAAGATGAAATTTTTCACCTCGTGACGCAGCATGGCATCGAGCAGGGTAAAGGTGTTGACGACATTGTTGTGATAATACATCGCAGGTTTGATGACAGACTCACCGACCTGGATGAAGCCGGCGAAATGCATCACCGCATCTATATCGGCAGAACTGAAGATGGAATCGAGTACCGATGCATCACCCAGGTCGCCTTCGATGAATTCACCGTACTTTACGGCATCGCGATAGCCGTAACTTAAATTGTCCAGGGTGATCACATCATTGCCGGCCAGCGCCAGCTGTTTCACCATGTGCGAGCCGATATATCCGGCACCACCAACTACAAGTATCTTCATGATCTGGTTGTCTAATAGTTATGAACTGTTTATTTTACTTCGATTAGGCTGTTTCCGCCTGCAATTTGTCTGCTCAATGTGATCTGCATACCTTCGGCAGCACAGTAGCTCTTGTTGTTGTCGTAGTGCTGTTTGAAGTAGGTCTCATTCTCGGTCTGGATCTCATCTAACTCGGCATCCGTGCGATCCGGATCATGGTGAAACAGCACCAGCGTCTGTACCTTTGCGTCGATCGCCAGCTGCCTTACCTGTGAGATCAGCGAGTGCCCCCAGCCGTGCTTATGTGGCATGTCATCTTCCGTGTACTGCGCATCGTGGATTAATACGTCGACATCGGAGCAGAAATCGACCCATTCATCATAGCGGGTATTGACCTTATAAGGTGGCTCGAGCTCGTTGTCGGTGATGTAGCAACAGCTCGTTCCCTCATCTTCGATGCGATAGGCGCTGCCGCCGCCGGGATGGTTAAGAGCTTTTTTTGAGATGTGTATATTCTTTTCATGCAGCACGGTTTCTGTAGCTTTGAAGATGCATTCACTGTTGGAAGGAAGATCTTCAGATTTTAACGGGAAATTGTATCCGTCCATCTGGTCGAACAATGAACGCAGCAACTTATGTCCTCCTGCATCACTGGTGAATACATTGATCTGTCTATCTGGCTGGTAGATGGGGGCGAAGAACGGGTAGCCCTGTATGTGATCCCAGTGTCCGTGTGAGAGGATGATATTTATGTCGGCGTTATCAGCTAGTAATTTTTGGCCCAGCGATCGTAACCCGGTACCAGCATCGAGGACCAGACGCTGGCCGTTATTTAATTCAACGAGTACGCAGGATGTGTTGCCGCCATATTTTACAGTGCTCGGCCCTGGTGATGGGATGGAGCCACGAACGCCGTAAAAAGTTATCTTCACTGCTACTCCTTTCTGCTTATCCAGATCTGGTTGATAACACTACAATGCTTAACGGGTATGAACAAGCATAATGAATGAAAATGTTTTTTAGAAACAATCTCGCACAGGATGCTGCCAATACCTGCTGCTTAACCATTAGCGTATACGCAACAAAATTTATTAGAAAGCTACTGTTGCTGTAGTGAGATATCGAGCCCTGATGCTGTCAAGCAGCTAGGACTGTTTATCAAGGTATTGCGACCAGTCTCGGCTGTTGTCGCCGAATACGAAGAAGAACGGGTTTAACAGGCTGTCCTTGGTGTTGTATTCGAGCGGACTCATATCGGTTTTGGTGATGTAACCGCCTGCCTCGACCACGATACAGTGTGCCGCGGCAGTGTCCCACTCGGAGGTCAGGCCAAGGCGCGGGTATAGATCCGCACGGCCTTCGGCGACCAGGCAGAATTTCAATGAACTACCCATGCTGAGGGTCTCGACATCGCCGAGTTTTTCCATGTATCGCTGCATCATCTCGGAGCCGTGCGAGCGGCTGCCGGCAACAGAGAGTTTCGAGCCATCCAGTTTTTTTACCGAGATACGCTTGGCTTCGCCTTTATTTACAACTTTGTAGCAACCGCCGTTCTGCCAGGCGTAATAATCGACATCCAGCACTGGTACGTTGATAACACCGATGATGCTCTGATGCTGATGGATAAGCGCTATATTAACGGTGAATTCGCCATTGCGTTTGACGAACTCGCGTGTACCGTCGAGTGGATCGACCAGCCAGTATGTCTCCCAGCTGGCGCGTTCTTCGAACGGCAGCCTGGCAGATTCTTCCGATAGAATCGGGATCTCGGGGGTCAGTTCAGCGAGGCGTTTCAGAATCAGGTTATGAGACGCGAGGTCGGCATCGGTCAGCGGAGACTTGTCATCTTTCTCCTCGACATTAAAGCCGGCATCATAAATAGTAAGAATAGCTTCGCCTGCGTCACGCGCGATATTGACGCATTCCAGGCATAGTCGTTGTAGATTTTCTGTGGCAAGGTCCAGTGTGTCACTCATAATATAATTCTTTGTTGGTTATTCATTGATACGGGCATTGTATAATACATGGCATATGACTATAAACGCAGATGATAAAAAATTCCCGGATAAGTCACTGTCCTGGGAGAAAATCGAAACCGTCCTGCTCGATATGGATGGTACTTTGCTTGACCTGCATTTCGACAACCATTTCTGGCTGAGTCATGTGCCGGAGTGTTATGCCGAGAAACATGAGCTATCGCATGACGAGGCGCACAAACACCTGATGGGCCGCTATACCGAAGTCCGCGGCAGTCTCGACTGGTACTGCATCGATTTCTGGACGAAAGAACTGTCACTCGATATAGAACAGTTGAAACACGATCTTGCTGACAAAATATCGATACGGCCGGATGTGGTCGAATTTCTTTCCTGGTTAAACAGTCACGATAAACGCGTGATACTGGTAACCAATGCGCACCCGGCGAGTCTTAACCTGAAGATGGAGAAGACCAGCCTGCATGTACACTTCGACAGCATCATCAATGCGCATGATATAGGCCTGGCGAAAGAGAACGAGGGTTTCTGGGACAGGCTTCAGCATGTCGAACCGTATGACAAGGCGCATACGGTGCTGATAGATGATAATCTCGAGGTTCTGGATAGCGCCCATGAATACGGCATAGAGTACTGTTTAGGTATCCGCCAGCCGGATAGCCAGGGAGGGGAGGTCAGTAGTGAAAAATTCCCCGTGATCGACGCATTTAAAGAGATACTGCCATAACAGCGACGATCTAGACTCTGTTTCAGTTATGCATTCATTTATTGCAAGCTGGTGCATCAATAGCTATGCTTGGTGTCATGAAAAATACTATATTGAACATTCTGCTGATATTTTCCTTGATCGCCCCGCATGCTGCTATCGCCGGTCTGTATAAAGGGCTGGATGCTGAAGGCAATGTCGTCTATTCGGATACTCCGTTTGAAGATGCAGAGCAATATACACCTCCGTCGATATCGGTAATGGATACGCCGAAGCTGAAAGTCGATGAAAAAGCTGAGCCTGAAGAAAAGCCTGCCGAATTTGAATATCTTGGATTCGATATCGTTTCACCGACGAATGAGCAGACCATACGAAATGAACCGGATGTGATGGTGGCGTTAAACCTGAAGCCCGGTCTGAATGCTGAAGCAGGCCATACCATATGGATGCTGGTCGATGGCAAAGCGGTGATTAAAAACTCACAGAGCCTGACATTGCGACTTGGTCGCCTCGAACGGGGTGCGCATCAGTTGCAGGCGCAGATCAGAGACCAGCAAGGCAAGATAGTCGTCCGCACCAGGGTGACGCTGATCTATGTGCATCAGACATCGGCTTCCTGATAACACAGGATCCGGTAACAATAGTGGTGCCTGGATGAAGTGACCTCTCCACACAAAATATCCGAAACTGCTTCATCAACACTGCAGCTGGCTGGTTGCAATATCATCTCCAGTAATTCAATCCATAACAGACGATGACCCGGTTTCGGAGCGGATATCGCGTCCCCCTGAATAATCCTGCATAATCGCTCCATGCACACAAAGCAGCCTAAACCCCGGGTAATAACAGCAGTGCAGTTTATTCTTGCGGCGCTGTCAATCCTGCTCATCGCTTATGATGCACATTCGGGCATCATGATCAAAGGCGTTGATGACGAGGCCCGTGAGAATATCCTTGCTTACATGCAGCTCGATGATGAAACCTGTGATGCGCCTGGCTGGCGCGTACGGCGTCTCTTCAAAGAGGCTGAAAACGAGATTCGTGAGGCACTTGAAGTCGTCGGTTATTATCATGTCGCTATCGAGAAAAAACTCGAACTGGCAAGCACCTCTGGTTCAGCAGAATCATCAGAACAGCCCGTGTCTGCTGGGTCGGCCTGCTGGCAGGCGACCTTTAGCATCATTCCCGGAAATCCTGTTCTGCTGCGTCGCGTATCTATCGAGATCGATAACGGCCCTGAGTTAGATGAAAAACTGGCGGAAGCGTTGCAGCAATGCGCATTGAAAAGTGGTGATGTCCTGCAGCATGCCCGTTATGACTCATGCCGCCGTAGCATTACCAGGATGATAAAAAGACAGGGCTACTTCGATGCCGGCTTTACCGAGCGGCGCATCGATGTTTATCCTTCTGAATATGCCGCTGACATTACCCTGCATGTTGAGACCGGTAAACGCTATGTCTTCGGCGCTACCAGCTTCGATCAGCAGATACTGGATACTGAGCTGGTGCAGCGAGCTATCAATTTCTCACCAGGTCAGCCGTATGATTCAGAGCTGACACGGCGGATGCAGCGTGACCTCATCAGCAGCGCCTATTTCGACCAGGTCGATGTTGAAACCAGGCCCAGGGGTGATCCTTATTATGATGTGCCGATAGACATCACGCTGACACCGGGCAAGAAATATCAGTATAACGCGGGTATCGGTTACGCCACAGATGTCGGCCCAAAGCTCCGTCTGGGCGTGCTCAACCGGCGCATTAACAACAGCGGCCACCAGCTGGAATTTGAGACCAACCTGTCACAGGTGATATCGGACGTCGGTCTTACCTATCGCATCCCGTTGCAGAAGCCTGAGGACTGGTTCACCATCGATACTTTCTACAAGCTTGAGGACAATGACAGTTTCGACAGCGAGCTGTACAGCGCCGGTGTACAATGGATACAGAAACGTGAGAATGGCTGGATACGTACCTTGTTCCTGAACTTTCGTCTTGAGGATTACGAGACAGGCAGTGTAGATGAAGGTATCTCCAGGCTGCTGACCCCGGGTATCAGTTACTCGTTCGTGACAGAGGATTACCCGCCACGACCTCTCGAGGGACACCGCAGTAGTGTGATGACACAAGGTGCGCTCGATGGCCTGATCACCGATACCAGTTTTCTGCAGGTATATGGCAATACCAAGTGGGTATTCGGAGTATGGCAGGGTGGGCGTATTTTAACCCGTGCCGAAGTCGGGATGACCCTGATAGATGAACTCGATAAGTTGCCAGCGTCCGTACGCTACTTCGCCGGTGGTGATACCAGCGTACGTGGTTATGCGTATAAATCACTTGGCCCGACCGACCCGCTTGGAGCTGTTATCGGTGGTGAGAACCTCATCGTTGGTAGTATCGAGCTTGATCAACAGATAGCAAGCGAATGGTCATTGGCCATGTTCGTTGACAGCGGCAACGCCTACGATGCACTCGATGACTTTGATCCGGCGACCGGCGTCGGTGTCGGTGTTCGCTGGTTTTCACCGCTCGGGCCGATTCGGGTAGATGTTGCCGCACCTCTGGATCATGATGCACCTGACAATTATCGCGTGCATGTCACACTGGGGCCTGACCTGTAATGCGTCGGTTAAAGGTGACTATGCTCGTCGTACTGCTATCAGCTGGCATGCTGGCTGTTATAGCAGCGGCTACATTGAGCTGGCTGATGAAGTCGGAGTCGGGCAGTCACTGGCTGTTACAGCAAGGACTGGATCTGTCCCCGGTGACTATCGAAGCACACTCGGTGTCCGGTACACTGGCCGATGGCCTTTACCTTGAACGTCTAAATATATTCTTCACCTCGGCTGAAGTCAGGGCAACACAGATCAGGCTCAGCTGGTCACCGCTCAGACTGTTTACAGGTGTCATCGATATCGATGGTATCGAGCTCGGTGAGCTGAGCGTCGATGTGATCGAGGTTAAAGGTGCTGAGCAAGCAGTCGCTGCAACATCGGATAGTAGCGGTGATGACCAGTTATTCTGGTTGGATTTTCCGCTACAGGTAAATATCGCATCAGGGAAAATCGGTAAACTGCGTATCGATGAACTGGCATTCGAAGACCTGGGTGTCACCGGAAGTATCGGTCATGATCAACTGGCTATCGAGTCATTGCAGGCGTCAACGGCCGGCATACAGGTACAACTCAGCGGTAAGCTGAATGGGCCGGCTCCCGGAAAACTGGAGGCCACGGGCAGCTGGATGATGGCTGAGCACAACCTGGAGGGCTCTGGCAGTTTCAGCGGTGATATCAAAAAGCTGGCATTCGAGCATGTGGTCCATGTTCCTGAAGTAGTGAACTTCAACGGTACTATCTTTGATCTGTTCGAGCAGCCAAGCCTGGCGGGTGTTGCCGACTGGAAAAGTGTGCGTCTTCCTGGCGATCAACAGCTTTCTAGTAATGATGGAAAGATTACGGTGGGCAGCGATTTTCGTTCCGTACGTCTCGAAGGTGATAATGCACTGCAATATGAAGACTGGCCGACAGCACCGATGCAGTTGCAGGCCGAGATCGACCTGCAGGGGATCACTATCAATCGCTATAACATCAAGACACTGGAAGGAGAACTTGGCGGCCAGGGACGGATCGAGTATAGCGATGCCCTCAATGGCCGCATCCAGATCGATGCACAGCAACTGGATACTGCTATGCTCAGTGACAGGCTCACAGATGAAGCATTGCCGGGGAGCATCGATTTTGCAGCCATCCTGTCTATCGAGTCTGGCGATAGTTTTGTAATAGATGTATCGAGAGCCGATGTGCTGCTCAGCGACAGACGGTTTAGCGGCGCTGGGCATGCGCGGTGGCAAGATGAAAAACTGGCGTCTCTCGACGCCGCTATCAATGCTGGAAGCAATCAGCTGACTGCCAGGATAAAACAGGACACAGAGCTGGCTGGTCAAATCGATATCGACGCGCCCGATTTAGAAAAGTTATGGCCGGGACTGCTCGGGAGACTTGGTGCCTTGATCACGCTTGGTGGTAGTCCGCAACAGCCGAAGGTGTCCATGAAAGCAGAAGCAACTGCCGTGTCACTCGGCTCGCAGTCGCTGCAGACGCTCTATTTTACCGCGGATATCCAGGGTGAAAACAGCCTGGCAGCAAAGCTTGTCGCTACCGGCCTGGTGAGCGACAAGCGGCAGCTGGGGCAGCTCGATATCGCGCTGGATGGCAGCCTCAACAAGTTTCGATCGATGGCGAAACTGTCTGGCGGTATGGTAGCTGCTGCGTTGCACAGCACTGGCAGTTGGCATGATGGGCAACTGGTCCAGCGCTTCGGGCATGGCCGGTTTCAGCCCGATGGATTTGAGAGCTGGCAGCTTATGCAGCAACCGGAGCTTCGTATGACGATGGACTCAGGCGAGGTAAGTGCGCATTGCTGGAAACAGGCCCAGGCAAGTATCTGTATCGATGCCAGCAACTGGGGGCCGGGTACTCTAAGCAGCCGCATCGATATCGATAGTTTTGCGCTGAAAACTTTGCAACCGATACTGGCTGACGGATACAGTATCGATGGTACGGTTGATGCGGACATCAGGCTACAGCGCAACAGCAAAGGTCAGCAGGGACAGCTGCAATGGCGACAGTCACAGACGGTACTGGCTTATACTGATGGTATCGATACTTTCAGCTCAGTACTGGACGATGTGCGTATCGATCTTGTCTCAAATGAACAGCAGACTGAGCTGGAAGCGAAGCTGGCGGGCGAGGCTGGTCTGGACGTGACCGCAAGCGCTACCGTCAATGGCCCGCTGCTCGCAGAAAGCCCGCTGCAAGCAACAGCAAAAGGCCGCTTACCCAGTATCGAGATACTGCGCTCGCTGGCACGTCGCGTGGTCCACCCGGGTAAATTACAGGGTGAGTTGAAGATTGACCTGGCTGCATCTGGCACGCTGGGTGACCCTGTTTTCACCGGTGGTGCGTATCTCAATGATGGTCTGCTCGAACTTCTTGGCTATGGCGTCACCTTGAGCAACATTAATGTTACCGCGGAGAGTCGTGGTGGCGATAAGTTGCTGGTGAACGGTGAACTGACCTCGGGAGAGGGAAGTGCCAGGATCGAGGGTGAGGTGCGTGCAACAGAGCAGCCGGGACTGGTTGCTGATATCCGGATACAGGGTCAGGATATGACGAGTCTGCGTACACCCGATCTCAGCGTCGATACCTCTCCCAACCTGGCTCTGCATATCGCCAAAGATGTGTTTGATATCAGTGGTTCAATCTTTATCCCGCGCGCTTCAGCCCGTATCCGTTCGCTGCCGAAAAATGCGGTACCTCGTTCCGATGACGTTATCGTGCATACTGAAAAACGTGCCGATGAGAAAAAAGGCGAGATGATCGTTACCGGAAATGTCGAGGTAGTACTGGGCGATGACGTGCGCTTCAATGGTTTCGGTCTTAACAGCCGACTGGATGGTGGGCTCAGGTTGATACAGAGCCGGGGGGGG
>SWCD01003535.1_pt1 | contig 41975 bp, 26 predicted proteins | sample 4693011 | NCBI WGS metagenome assembly SWCD01 (sample SAMN10267278, study PRJNA491770) | bioreactor metagenome | isolation source: DHS bioreactor inoculated with marine | place: Japan: Omine Ridge, Nankai Trough
ATCGGGGCCGGGGTCTGGCAGACCGGTGCCGGCGAGGCCGATTTCCCGCTGTCCTACATCGCCTCCGACAACGTGCTCGGCGGCCGGATGGCGGCGCGCGCACTTGCCGAGGCGATCGGCGGCGAAGGGCCGGTCTACGTGTCGAACGTGAAACCGGGGATCTCGACCACCGACCAGCGTGAAGAGGGCTTCAAGCTCGAGATGGCCGAGAATTTCCCGGGCGTCACCGTGCTCGAGACCCAGTTCAACGACAACGACGCCAACAAGGCCGCGACCCAGCTTCAGGGCGTTCTCGCCCGTGAACCCGGCCTGAAAGGCGTGTTCGGCGCCAACCTGTTCTCGGCGCTCGGCGCGGGCACCGGCGTGCAGCAGGCCGGCCAGTCCGGCGTGGTCAAGGTCGTGGCCTTCGATGCGCCGACCTCGATCGTCGACAACATCAAGTCGGGCCTCGTCGACGTGGCGATCGCCCAGCACCCGGCCGAGATCGGCTACTACGGTGTGGTCTCCGCCTATGCCTACCTGACCGGCAATTCGATCCCGGTCGCGATCGGCACCGGCTTCACGGTCATGGATGCGTCGAACATCGACGACCCGGAAGTTGCGAAGTACATCTACTCCGATTGATCGGAGTTTCGCGCCGCCTCCTGCCGGGGGCGGCGCAACAGCGCACGCGGCGGCTCTTCGCTGGGCCGCCGCAGTTTCAAGAAAACCTTCGGGGCCGAGGGTGGTACCGGAGCGGACAGCACCAGACGGAATCCGATCAACATGACCACACCGAATCCAACCGATGTGCCACAATCCGCGGTGTCGCCGCCGGCCGACCACGCCGACCAGGCCCTGACCGTCCTGCAACGTGTCGCCTCGCTGCGCGCCTGGCTGTTTCTGATCTTCCTGATCCTGATGTTCGAGATCTGGGCGCGCGTGGACTTCGGCGGCACCTTCCTGTTCAACCCCTACAACGTACAGTCGATCGCGATCTTCGCCGTCGCGCCGCTGCTGCTGGCGACCGGCCAGACCTTCGTGATCATCTCCGGCGGGATCGACCTGTCGATGGGCTTCGTCATGGGGCTTGCCGCGGTGGTCTCCGCCCATGTCATCAACTGGGCGACCCCCACCATGGGCCTCGGGATGGCGATCATCTTCGGCGCCCTGGTCGCCATCGGCGTGGCCACGATACCGGGCTTCATCAACGGCTTTCTGGTGGCCCGGCTCAAGGTGCCGCCGTTCATCGGAACGCTCGGCATGTTCGGCGTCGCGCGCGGCGTGGCCTTCCTGCTCGCCGGCGGCACCACCGTGCCGGTGCGCAACTCGGTCTTCGCCTCGATCGGCAACGGCCGGATCTGGGGCATTCCCACGATCGTCATCATCACCGCGCTGTTCGTGCTGACGATGCACTACATCCTCAGCCAGACCAAGTTCGGCCAGCACAACTACGCCATCGGCGCCAGCGAAGTGGCGGCAAGGCGCGCGGGCATCAACATCCGGCGCCACGTCGGCCGGCTCTACATCATGTCGGCCGGATGCGCCGGCCTGTCCGGCGTGCTCTACTCGGCCCGTTTTGCCGCCGGCGCGGCGCAGGCCGGCGAACCGCTGCTGCTCGATTCGGTCGCGGCGGTCGTCATCGGCGGCGCCAGTCTGTTCGGCGGCTCCGGGACCATCCTCGGCACGGTCGCGGGGGCCTTCGTGATCGCGGTCATCCAGTACGGCCTGGTTTTCGTCAACGTCCAGCCGTTCTGGCAATTCATCTCCGTCGGTGTGGTCATCATCATCTCCGTGCTGATCGACCAGGCCCAACGCAACTTCAGCGGGGGACGGCAAAGTGAATGATCTTTCTCCGATTTCGGCGCCGAAGGTGAAACACGGCGAAGTCGTCCTCGAGGTCAAGAACCTCTCGAAAAACTTCGGCCCCGTCGAGGCGCTCAAGGACCTCTCCATGGTCGTGCGCGCCGGCGAGGTGGTCGCGCTCGCAGGCGACAACGGCGCCGGCAAGACCACGGTCATCAAGGCGATCTCGGGGGTCTACCCGCAATCGTCGGGGCAGATCTTCCTCGGCGGCAAGGAGATGACCTTCTCCTCGCCCGAGGATGCGCGCAACAAGGGGATCGAGACGATCTACCAGGATCTCGCCCTGGCCGACAATCTGACCATCGGCGGCAATATCTTCCTCGGCCGCGAACCGATGCGCAAACGCTTCGGCTTCCTGCCGGCACTCGACCGCAAGGCGATGGCCGACGCGGCGAAAGAGACCATGGCCCGGCTCGATTTCCACGTCTCGCGTCTCGACGCCCCGGTGTCCAACTTCTCCGGCGGCCAGCGCCAGGCGGTGGCGATCGGGCGCGCGCTCTACTGGAACGCCCAGGTCCTGATCATGGACGAACCCACCGCTGCCCTCGGCGTGCCCGAGCAGCGCAAGGTGTTGTCGCTGGTCCAGCAGCTCAAGACCGAAGGCAAGGCGGTGATCTTCATCAGCCACAACCTGTCCGACATCTTCAATGTCTCGGACCGGATCATCGTGCTGCGGCGCGGTGTCGAGGTGGGTGAACGGCGCATCGCCGACACCACCCATGACGAGGTGGTGAAACTGATGATCGGCGGCTGACCCGCCGGAGGAGGTCACATGAAGCGCTCCGAAATCAATGCGGCGATCGGCGTCGCCGAAGGTCTTCTCACCGAATACCGCTGGCTCTTGCCCGACTGGGCCGGGTGGTCGCAGGACGACTATGCGGCCGAGCCGGAGCTAGCCGCTTTCCTCGCCGCCCGCCAGCTCGGCTGGGACGTGACCGATTTCGGCCTCGGAGATTTCGCCCACACCGGGCTCACGCTGTTCTGCGTGCGCAACGGCGTCCAGGGCGACCCGGCGACGCTGCCCTATGCCGAAAAGCTCCTGTTCGTCGGCGAGGGCCAGGTCACGCCGTTCCATTCGCACAAGGTTAAGATGGAAGACATCATGGTGCGCGGCGGCGGCAACCTGATGGTCGCCTTCACCCGCGAGGGCAGTTCGACTGACGATCCGGTGCGTGTCGACGGGCGCGCGGTCGCCGACCCCTACGGCGCGCCGATCCGGCTCCGGCCCGGACAGGGCATCACCATCCCCCGGGGCATGAAACACAGTTTCTGGGGCGAGCCCGGCGCCGGTCCGGCGTTCTGCGCCGAAATCAGCCAGTGCAACGACGACCTGACCGACAATTATTTCCTCGACCCGATCGGCCGCTTTTCGACCATCGAAGAGGACGCGCCAAAACGCCACCCGCTCTGGAACGAGATCGGCGCGATCGTCGGGTCATAGGGCGGCGCAGCGGCAGACCGGTCGGTCCGCGCCGGCGCGGGGCTTTCCGGTATCGGCCGCCGGCCGGCACCTGTACCGCGCCATCCAGCCAGAGGCGCATCGGCCCGGTGCTCCGGTTTGCATGCCGGTGCAGGACCGACCTCTGGTCGGTCGCGGCGATGGCTTCGTTTCAAGGATGCGCGCCGGTTCGTTCAGGGGTGCCCTCGTCCAGGATGGCGCCCGGACGCCGCGCGACACCCCCAGGCGGCGCGGGTGCTTTCTCGCGGTTGCCGCCGGCCATTGCCTCGCGGGGCGCCTGCTAGTGCGCCAGGTCGCGCCGGACGGCGAGATCCGCGTCACCCCGGCCGCGTTCTGCCGCGCGGGCACGCGCTGCGTCCTGCGCCCCGCTCTCAAGGCGCCGGTGCGGTCAGGAGGCGCATGCCCATAGGCGTCGCGTGCGACATCGCGGTCGCCGCCATCCAGGCAAGACCCAGTTCAGCCGCCCGGTCAGGCGCCGGTCGAGCGGTTCCGCGTCGCCGCAGACATGCGCCAGAACCTGGAGACCAAGATCACATCTCGTGTGCGATTTGTCCGGACAGGTCGGCCAGGGACAGGCGGGTCGGAAAACGCAGCCGGACCCGCGGCGCTCGCGATGGCGCATTCAGGTCGTTCTGGACATGGTGATCCCGTCGCAATGGCGGTCGCAAGGCATCAAGAAGACTGGGCGAGGCGCACCTTCAGGCCCACCTCGACGTGCACACGCACCGACCCCGGGGGTCATTCCCTCGGAAGAGCCCTGAAAAACCAGAGGCTTGTAGGATTTTTGGCTCCGGCGGTAGGGGCCGGGGCGAAACCCCTTCAAGCCTAAGAAAACAAGGGCTCCGGGAGGAGCGACGGTGCACAGATCGCACCAGGACCCACGATGTGACACCAAATGTGCCGTGCTGTGTGCCCGAATGCAAGCCCGCTCTGGTGGTACGTTTCTTGGCCGGGCCGAACCACACATGACAGCGGAAATGAGGCTTCAACTCTCGGTGAGAACACGCGCCTTACCAGTCAGTCTGGAGCCGGGTGGTGGTTCGTTTCTGATTGGCCAGGTTCGCGATTAGGTTCTCCCAGATCAGATCTGGAGATCGGCGGCGTAGGCCGTCAGAATCCATTGCGGCAGGGTCGGGTCGGATTGCACCAGGCGGCCCACGTTGAAGACCAGCATCTGACGCGGCGGTGCGTTGAGGCGGGAGTTGTCGAAAACAATTCCACGGTCGGCCCGCAGCACCGCTTCCCGGATCAGCGCATGTCCGCGGTCGTAGCGCGCGCGGACCTTTTCTTCGGGCACATCGTGGCCGCCTTCCTCCCTGCGTCCCCGGACCCGTGCCACTGAGAGGTCGGCGCTGTCTACACCCACATGAATGACGATGATCAGGTACCCCCGGGTTCGCGCCGTCTCAATGATCTCGAGCTTGGAGGGATGGGAGAACACGGTTTCTGCCGCGAAGCTCCTGCCGCCATCGACCAGCTTCTTGCGGCGCGCGTTCGCGATCATGGCGGCCTCGTAGGCTGCTTCCATTGACGAGTTCCGCAACTCGTCGCGCTGGATGACGTCGGCATTGATGAAAGGACCCGCGAAGCTCGGGGCCACGCGGTTCTCATAAAGGGTCGACTTGCCGGCGCCATTGGGCCCGGCAAGCAGAACAAGGCTCGGTCTCATGCGGCCGCGTCATCCTTGGCGAAGACGAGTTTGCCGGCGGCATCGAGTCCGACACCCCGGCCGAGCGACCGCCGCTTGGCGAAGAACGCCTCTTCCGTGTCCGACGGCGTGCCCATCTTCTCGGTGAAGCCGTCGAGCCAGGCAGCTTCCTCTTCCGGGCTCAGTTCGGTCGTGTCGAGCCGTCCTTCGAGCGCTGCATTGATCCGGGCATGATCGAAGCTGCCCGAGCGCTCGATGGCCCGACCGATCCGTACCCAGTGGGTGATCTGACCGGCCACAGACCGGCTTTGTAGGTCGGCCTCGCGGCGGATGAGGGCCATGATATCATCGGCCAGTTTCACGGATTGTGCCATGTCGCCTCCAGTTTGCACTCAATAGGTAGCATTTTGCCACCAGCAATTCAAGATAGTGCACGCCTGTCATGTCATTGAGGATGCCCGCTGTCCTCCAAAACCCACGCCGACCCGTTTCCGGCACCTCAGCTGAGAAATCACAGCAAGATCGTAGCGCGGCAATGGAGGCACATTTGGATGCGGGGGCGGTGCGCGTGGGGCGCCAAGTGGCCGCAAGTTGCCGATATCGTAGAAGGGGTGACCCGGGGAAGTCGCAAGGGATTGTTTTCGTGGGCGGGAAGAACCAAGTTTCAAACGAGATCGCCGCCTCCGTCACAGGGAAATGGGACGGGTTACAATAGATTTGTTTTTCGGTGCGACGTCTCAAGGATACTCGAATTCACAAGAAGAATGGCAAAGACCGGTCCTGACGCACTACCTTGGCCATGGCGCGGACAAGGTGGAGATACGCTTGCCCACCAACGCCGTAGGCAAAATCGTCGGCGATTCAGCGTCTCGTAGCGTAGGTGCAATATCAAGTTGGCGCGACCCGAGGTAGGTCAACGTCCTGGGATCTTCGGAAGGAGCTGGTTATACATTGTTGCCGGGTTGCCGGCTCGATGCCGCAAGTGCGTTGCCGGCAGTTCCCGTTCCCGGCACTTTCCTGTTCTGAAACCTCAGGCTGCCCACGTCGCCGGGCATTGCAGAGGCACTTTGGGCTCAGCTGAAGGCCTAAAAGACAAGCATTTTCCGAGCTCATCATATCCGTTCCAAGAACTGCTGGCGCCCGGGGAAGCAGTCTGAGATGGTTTGAAATATGTATGACATCATTCCTGACATCCACGGCCAGGCGGACAAGCTTTGGGGGCGGCTGGCTGACCTCGGATACGCGCAGAAAGGTCGGGCCTGGCGGCACCCCGATGCTGACCGGGTCTGCGTTTTTCTCGGTGATTTCATTGACCGTGGTCCTGAAAATGGACAGGTGATCGATACCGTTCGAAGGATGCTCGATGCAGGCACGGCCTACGCCGTGATGGGTAATCACGAACTGAACGCCATCCAATACCACACGCCAGACGCGAGGTCGTTTGCTGGCCCGGGTGCATCGGTTGATGGTCTTCGGACCAGGTCCGCAAAGAACACACGCCAACATCAGACGTTTCTGAGCGAGTTCCCGGTCGGCAGCGAGATGGCGACCGAGATCATCTCGTGGATGCGGACATTGCCCCTGTTCCTGGAGTTCGACGACTTCAGGGCAGTCCACGCGTGCTGGGACGAGGCCCGGATCGCTGCGCTCCGAGTTGTCACTCGGGACGGGATTCTTAGCGAAGACCAATTCGTTGAAGCGGTAGACCGCGACGACACCTTGTTCGATCTCGTGGAAACGACGACGAAGGGACCCGAGTTTCCGCTGCCTCGGGGCTTCGGTTTTCACGACAAGGACGGTGTCTGGCGCGAGGACGTTCGCTTACGCTGGTGGGCACAGCAGGCGAGAAGTTGGGCCGAGATCTCCGCCTCCGTTCCGAACCCCTCGGAACTTCCGCATGACGAACCGCCCGGGGAGGCCTTGGCCCAGACCTATCCTATCGACGCCAAGCCGATCTTTTTTGGGCACTACTGGTTGAACGGAAAGCCGGTTCTCCAAGCACCGAATGCGCTGTGCCTTGACTATTCGGCTGGGAAGGACGGACCCCTCGTTTCCTACACGATGGAGCCTGGACAACGGACCCTCAACCTGACGAACCTCGGTGGTCACAAGCCACCAGTGTGACAATGACAGGATGTTGATGGGCACCGAAAACTGACGAAAATCTCAGCGACGTATCAACCATCCTTTGTGGGGCAATCACTCGCAGCAATCGACCTACCGGCCGAACTGACGTTGGCGATGAATTCTCTCTCGATCAAATCGAACGAACGGGGCTCGGGTAACGGCTTAGACACGGTTCAGGGCATGCATGGCACCTGATTCCAGCATGGTTCGAAAAATATAATCTACCATGCGTTGATTTCGCCTTGAGCATGTGCCCAGATCAGGACATGAACCAGTGAATCAGTCTATGAGCAGTCTCCTTGGCATCGGAACACTTCAACAAAGAAAAGACACGATGTCTTTGATTCTACGAACTCTTCAGGCCTTCCCAAAAGGGCGCACAACTGAGGAAATGCTCGTCCTCGTGGGAGCAGGGTTCTCCCACGACAAGAGAGTCTCGGCTTTGGCCGAGTTGGACGAATTGCTCCGTACCGGCCGGGTCGAGAGAGGCCGAGACGGTCGTTTGCGGGCGAAGATAAATCCGGGCGTCGATCAGAGAACTCCGGGCGAAACCGATAGAGATGCCAACGGTCCTTCCGATCCGGATGTCATCATCGCGGCTCCTGCGTCGTTTGCCCGAACCCCTGTGGGTGCTGACATGGAGACCGAACAAGAGGATAGTCCCGGCTTTTTCGACCCCCAAGCGTTGCTTCGGTATTGGCGCTCCGCGCTCAGGGCCGATCCGCGGGGGGCGACCACGCAAGTGGGTGACAAGCACGGTATTGAATGGGCTCTCATCTCCGGCCGCGGCCCGATTTCGCCGTCCGCGGACGAGAACCTGACGCTGGCCTTGGACCTCGAGGCCGTCAATCCTGCGTTTCGTGAGGCGTTGGTGCGCCGCGAAGGCAACGAGAACGCGCTTGCGGTCGGTTGGCCGATGGCAGTGGCACGCCGTGGCGGTGTGCCGATTTTCCTGCCGGTGGGATTGCTGGTGGCGACATGGGAGCGCACGGAAGGGAACCTTCTGCTGCGGATCGAAGCCGACGACGTCCTGGTGAACCCAGAGTGGATTAAAAGTGCCGCGCGGCTGAGCGGGTGGAACCGCGGCGATCTGGGAGACCAGTTCGAACGCGGCGATGGCATGGGTCTCCGCGCCGGCGAATTCGTCGACAAGTTGAGGGACGCCGTTGCCAGCCAGATCAAGGGGCGGATCAATGGCGAAGATCTGGCATCGCAACTTGATGCCAACTCGCAGGGAATCTTCGATAGCGCAGCGATCTTTCTGCCCACGGACTCATCGTTCACCGCCGGTTCAGCGCGCGACCTCGATACGATTTCAACCTGGCCTGCGGAACGCCTATCGCGCTCTGCGCTTGCGCCTATTTTCGGGATGACCCCGACATGCGTCCAATCCGACATCCCGTCGGTCAATGTCGGCGCTATGAACGGTGAACAGTTGCGGGCGGTGCGACGCGCGTGCAGCGAACCTCTCACTGTTGTCACCGGACCTCCGGGCACCGGCAAGAGCCAGGCGATCGTGTCTATGGCCGCGTCGGTTCTGCTGTCCGGCGGCAGCGTATTGGTCGCGTCGAAAAATCACCAGGCGCTGGACGCGGTGGAGGATCGGCTCGGCAACCTTGCGCCTGACAAACCTTTCATCACGCGCACCTTGAAACCCGACGCGGAGGTGGATGTCGGTTTCACCGACGCGATCAAGCAGCTGATCGATCGGGATCACACGACGCGCGCTGTGCGCGTGGACGATCTCGCTCTCGCAAGCCTCCGGGACACTGCTGGGGACCGTGCGGCGACGATTGACGAAATCGATCGTGTGACCGAAATCGAGTGTGAAATTGCAGACCTTCTCGATCGTATCGATTTCCGGGAACAACAGGGGCGAGACGAGAACTCGGCGCAAGAGACCGTTGAAGAACGTCTGTCGCTTCTTGGCCGGTTGTTGGCGGTGATGGCGCGCCTCTTTCGACGGAGCGTAGCGTCTCCGCCAGACAGCGTACCCACGGCTCCCGGGCCGGGTGCGACTTTGGAAGAACTGCGCACGTACCTTGACCGCCTGCGTGCGGATCGCGAGGCGGTGGGGACGCCGGAAGACCCGATCGCACTTGGCGATTCGATCCGGGACCTGGTGGAGAAGGTCCTGCCGGCTGTCATGACTGCGCGCACCCACCTGACAAACGAGAGGCGCCAGGAGCTCGCCGAGCTCTTCGACGACTGGACGTTCTCCGGCGGCCGTGGACATCCGCCCGCAGATCTCTCGCGCGCTCTGATCGACCATCGGCCACTTTGGCTCGCGTCGATCCTGGGAACGCCGAAAAGAGTGCCCCTGGATGACGGGTTGTTCGATCTCGTCATTTTCGACGAAGCCAGCCAGTGCGACATCGCGACGGCAATTCCCCTGTTCGCGCGGGCGAAAAGAGCGGTAGTCGTCGGGGACGACCAACAATTGTCATTCATCCCCCAACTCGGCCAAGCGCAGGATCGCAACTTGATGCAGGCACAGAACCTGCCGATCTCGCGCATGGGCCGGTTCGCGCAGAGCCGGCGGTCGCTGTTCGATTTCGCTTCGCGGGTGCCGAACGTTGCGCGTGTCACGTTGCGCCATCAATACCGGTCCGCAGGCCCGATCGTCGATTACATCAGCGAGAACTTCTATGGCGGCCAATTGGAGACGTCATACGATCCGAATGGTCTGAAGGTTCCGACCGGCGCCAAGCCCGGCCTGGCATGGGAAAACGTGCCGGCGCCGGCGATCCCGCAGAATGGTAACGTGAATCCGTCGGAAGTCGCGGCCATCGTTCGTCACCTCATAACCCTGCTTCTGGACCAGGGATACGAGGGCAGCATCGGCGTCATCACGCCGTTTCGGGCACAGGTCCTGGCCTTGCAGAACGCCGTTGGGGCGGCGATCCCCGAGACGCGCCGCGTGGTGGCGGAGCTCCGGGTCGGCACGGTGGATGGGTTCCAAGGGCAGGAGCGCGACCTGATCCTGTTTTCGCCCTGTGTCGGTCCCCGCAGCCCCCAGTCCGGGATGACTTTCTTTCAGCGCGACTCTCGCCGGCTCAACGTTGCCATCTCACGGGCACGTGCGGTGGCGATGATATTCGGAGACCTCGACTTCGCGCGCTCCGGCCAGTCGCGGGCCCTGCAACGCCTCGCGGCCAGGGCCACCGAACCGAGAGCACGGTCGGGCGAGGGTGTGTTCGACAGCGATTGGGAGCGTCGTGTCTACCATGCACTGCGCAAAAGGGGCCTCGATCCGCAACCGCAACATGAGATCGCCGGTCGACGTCTCGATTTCGCGCTGTTCGGGAAAACCGGAGTGAAACTCGATCTCGAGGTCGACGGTCGAAGATGGCACGAGTCGCCCGACGGACGGCGCAAGACCTCCGACATGTGGCGCGATCACCAATTGAAATCCATGGGCTGGCGGGTACGCCGGTTCTGGGTCGACGAACTTTCCAGGGACATGGAGGGATGCCTTGACATCATCGAACGGGACCTTTCGTAGGTCGAGCCGAAACACCGTGGTCGCCTTGGCGCTTGGCGCAACCGCTCTTTTGGCATCGGGCTACCTCGCCTACTCGGTTAACGCACTTGACCAAAAATACGGTCGCATTGCGGAGGACTTCGATCACTACAGTAGTGAACTCGACAGGAGCCGGGAGAGCCTTCGAACAATTCGAGGGGAGCTGGTTGTGCTCTCCGATGAAAGAGCAAACTTGACCTCGGAGGTTGCACAGGCGGAAGGAAGTCGTCAGAGCGCGGTCCGACTTGAGGCAGATGCCTTGTCGCGTGTCGAGGCGGCAAATGTGGAACTCGAAAGCCTGCGGCAAAACCTTGCCGAGGCAAAAGCGACTATTTCGGATGCAGCGCGTTTGCGTCGTGAAGTCGTCGATGCCACCACGAAAAAAAGCGAAATCGAGGGCGAGATTGCCCTGTTGCAATCGGAACTGGGTGATCTGGAGGCCGAACAGGCAGAGCGAGCTGCATTCCGGGAAACGCTTGCCGCAGATATTGATCGGCTCGAACGCAATCGCGGTGCGCTTCAGTCCCAAGTCGATGAACTCGCGCCGCTTCTGGAGGACCATAAAGCGCAGCAACGCCGCGTTGAACAACTCAGATCAGAAGAACAAAGCCTGATCGCAAGTGTCACGGATCTCACGAAATCCGAAACGGATACACGCGCATCTCTCGCTGCCGCACGGGAGGAGCTGTCGAGCCTCAAAGCGCAGAACGCCCTGAAATCTCAGGACGCGGCGGCACTCGATACGAAGTTGGCGGGTTTGAGAGATGAGCTTGCCCAACTTGAAGCACGGCGTGAAGACGCGACTGAAGACTTGACTGGCAAAATTGCCCTGGCCACGGAACTCACCCGTCAGGCGGACCTCGCGTCTGCACGGCTTGACGATGTGAACGCGAAACTGGCAACGGCAAACGAAGAACTGACGAGTGTCAGCGCGGATGCCGCGACCAGTCGGAGCCTTCTGGCGACCCTGGAGGCCCAGGTTGCGAACGCGGAAGCAGATGCTGTTCGACTGGGGGCTCTTCGGTCTGAAGCGGCGAAGCTCGAAGCTGAGGTCTCGCGGCTTCAGGCGAGTAAGTCCGCAATCGAAGACGAACTCCCGGATCTGGTCACACGCGCAGACGCCGCTCGCGAGGAGGCGACAAAAGCAGAAGCGGATCGCAGTGAATCCCAGCGGGCCTTCGTTACCCTGGCCGGACGGGTTGCAAGCCTTGAAACCGAACTGGGGCGACTTGAGGAGCGCCGCGAAAACCTTTTGGCTTCGGTCGAAGAAGCAGGTGCGGAGGTCGAAGCCGCCGAGACCACCTTGCAGCCGCTTCGGGCGGAGCAGGCGCGTCTAAGGGCCAAACTCGATGCTCTGGCAGCGCAACGGGCCGACGTGGAGGCTCAGATCGCTCGTGAAAAAGAGCAACTCGCCTCGGCCGAAAACGCCGTCGCTGTGGCGCTTTCGAGACGGGCGGAGCTGTTGACCATGCCAACTGTGGACGCACAAATCGGCGGCAATGCCGCTGTCGGCGAAGAATAGGAACGAAGTGCATGCTGACGGACAACACCCTTCTGGTCCTGATTATCGCGGGCATTTTGATGCTGGTGGCTATCATTCAGGTCTTTCTGGCCGCGCGCCATGATCGCGCAGTGACTGCTGCCGGGCCGATTGAGGAGCTCGCCGTATACGAGAAGCGGTTGGAAGAGAAACAGCGTCTCATGGACGACCTCGAGCATGAGGTCGAGAAACGGCGTGAAGCGATGGCGGTGGTCGCCGATCTCGGTGCCGAGGTGGATGGATTGCGGCGCCAGAAGGAAGACCTCCTGACCGAATGGGAAAGCCTGCGCGAAAAGCGCGACGAGGTTCAAACGGTGCGCCGCGAGATCGAGGAGGCAATGGTTGAACGTCAGGCGTTGGAGTCTGAGCTCGCCCCTCTCAGGGCCGAGTTCCTTTCGATCAAAGACACACTTCACAAAGCGGACGAACTGGTAAGAGGGATCGGTGCGCTGAAAGAAGAACACCAGGCACTCTCAGAGAAGATCGCCTCGATGCGGTCTGAAATGCAGAAGCTCGAAGACGCGGAAGCGCGCGTCGAAGCCCTCGGTGTCCGTGAACGCGACCTGGAAACCTCGTGCTCGCGCCTCGACGGGCGGATCGCGTCTCAAATGGATGCGCTCGACGAAATGTCGACCCGGGTCGGCAAAGAACGCGACGCGCTGGCCGAAGTCCAGACCGAGCATGGACGCGTCGTGGCCCAGACGGCGGCAGAGGCCCTGGAACTGCGCCGGGTCCAAGGGGAACTGGAAGGTTTGGCGGAAACGCGTGGCACCCTTGAAGCAAGGCTTGCGTATTTGCGCGGAGAGATCGCCAAGGCGGAAGGGCGGCCGACGGACGGTGACGCAGACGAAAGCGACAAGCTGCGCGAGCTCCAGATCACCCCGCCGGTAATCGCTGCGATGTCCGGATGGAACGCGGCACCGCGCGAGAACGAACCCGACGCACTCAAACGGGTCGAACGCCGGCTGCGGGGCAAGGGGCTCGATTACCCGGCGCGCACCCTGCGCGCATTCCACACCTCGATGAAGGTGAACCAAACCACCCAGATGGCCGTGCTTGCGGGCATTTCCGGGACCGGCAAAAGCCAGCTGCCCCGGCAGTATGCCGCCGGGATGGGGATCGGGTTCCTCCAGGTTCCGGTTCAGCCCCGCTGGGACAGCCCGCAGGATCTCATGGGGTTCTACAACTACATCGAGGGCAAGTTCCGGCCAACCGACATGGCGCGCGCCCTCTGGGCTCTCGACACGGTCAACAACAAGGATGCCGTTGAAGACCGGATGATGCTGATCCTGCTCGATGAAATGAACCTTGCCCGGGTCGAATACTATTTCTCGGACTTCTTGAGCCGTCTCGAAAGCCGTCCCGCGGCGACGGCGATCGACGAGGTCAACGAAAGGAAAGACGCCGAAATCGAGCTCGAGATTCCCAACCTGGAGAACCCGCCACGGATATTCCCAGGATACAACCTTCTGTTTGCGGGCACGATGAACGAGGACGAGAGCACGCAATCGCTGTCGGACAAGGTCGTAGACCGGGCGAACATCATCCGCTTTGCTGCCCCGAAAAAGATCAAGGGCGGGCGGGCAGAAGGCATCGTGGAACAGCCGATCGCGCTTTCTCGGAGAACCTGGGAGGGCTGGGTTCATCCGGTGTCGAGGGTCGATGGCGAGAGCAGGGTGACCGGACGGGTCGAGGCGATGGTCGACTTCATGAAAGACTTCAAGCGCCCCTTCGGACATCGTCTCGGTCGGGCAATCATGGCCTACGTCGCAAACTATCCGGAGGCGGAAGGCGGGGGCGGTATCGACGATGCGCTTGCCGACCAGGTCGAGATGCGTCTGCTGCCGAAACTGCGTGGGATCGAAGTGGACATGGCCTCCGCCCAATTCTCGAGGTTGCAGCAGTTTGTCGATCAAGACCTCGGGGACGCGGCGCTTGCCGAGGCGATCAAGGACTCCATTCAAGTCGCGACCGACACGACGGGTCAGTTCGTCTGGAGTGGGGTAACCCGGTGATGCGTTTCCGGGCGCGACCTTGGTCGCCACGCTATCGTGATGAGGGCGAACCCTTCGGGCCCGCAGATTGCCTGCTTGGTGACATCGGCGAAGTGGCGCCTCACGGGATCGAGCATGTTTCTCTCCTGAGTGGTTCGGTGCGTGGGCGCCAAACCACCCTTGCTCTGCTGCCGTATCCAAAGCGTGACCGTGGCGAAAGGCCGACGCGCGTTGGTTTCCCGCTCAGACCACGCCGGGGGCATGACCCCGCGAATGAAGCGGAAGAAGCCGGCGCGGATGGGCTGAGGCGGATGAACGAAGTGCTCGCCCGGATCCAGGAACTCGAAGAGGCACTCGACGATCCGCTCGATACCTGGGGACGGCTTCGGGTAGCCTGGAAACGCGCCGAGAACGAAAAGGATCCCCGAATGGCGGAGATTGTCCGTCAAGCACGGGAGATTCAGCCCATTCTCAAGGACCTCGTCGCGCGGATCCGGCGTGTGCTGCGTCGGCACCGAGAATTGACCCCGCTTGACCGGGTTCAGGAGATGGACCGTGCTTCCATGGTCTGGCTTTCAAGGCAGGCGGGTCGGAATGTGCCTGAGAGGGCAGGGACCTCACAACGGATTTTGGCGACGGTCCGCAGGGAGAACTTCGACACTCTCGAGAATCGTGTGCTTCACGCCTACGTTCGGTTGGCCACGGATGTCGCGCGCGAATGGCTGCGAGAGCATCCCCGCGCCAAGGCAAGCAAGCGCTACGCGCAGGTCGACGTTTTCCGCAAGAATTGCCGGGCAGTCGCAATGCAACTTGCGGACCTGGGTGTCTCGATTGCGACCGCCGGAATTACCCCGAATTATGTTCTCATGCAGGATCGAAGCTACCGACAGGTTCACGACGCGTGGATCCGTCTGCTGCAACGCCAGAAGATCGAAGACGACCTCTGGTCTTGGCAAGCGGAGACCTGGACGGACTTTGCTGTGCTTGCAATCACCTTGGCGATCGACGAACTCAAAGAAGCGCAACTCATCGCGCAATCGCCCATCTCCTGGCGATCAGAAGCCGTCACGGGACGCTGGTTCGAACAGGATCGGCCGATCGCAGTATTCTGGCTGCGCGAAACCGGTCGGATTGTCGAGGTGCAGGCACGCCCCGAGGCGCCAGGCGCATTGTTGACTGCCGCAAGGGCTCATGTCGCGCTCCGCATCAGTGATCCCAGCCGATCCGAAATGCCGCGACGGGTCGCGGTGTGGACCCCTCATGCGATGGAGCGGATCAATCTGGATGAAGATGTTCGTGAGGCTTCAAAGCTCATCGAGCAATTGCAACCTCTGGCGACGAACGAAATCCTCAGAGACGGCTTGATCATGACACCGGCGCATGGATTGGCGGAAGCCGTGATCGATACCCGACGATCTGTTCGCGTGCACGGAATCGCACTTGGCGCGTCGGGTGAGACACTCGCTCAAGGTCTCGACGCCGTGCGTCGTTTTGTGCGCAGCGACATCTTCAGGGATGCGGCATGACACAGCGAAAGATCTGCGGCTTTGATGTGAATGGGTGGCGCGATCTGGTCGCCCGGAACTGGCAGGTGCGCCCCGGGGAAGACGAAGAGATCGGTCCCGTGGCCTTCGGCGAGAGTGGGCCGCTGTCTTCTGTAGTCCGCGTCGGAGACGAGCGTGGCGAACGTTGGGTCGGGGGTCGTCAGGCATACCTCGCTCCGCACGGGCGTGGCGATGGATGGGGAGATGTGGGTCGCGCGGAACGTCGTGTTACAGTGCGGTCCCTGCTCGCGGGGCGCGAAAGGGACCCCGGTCAGCTCGCCTCTGCGTATTCTGGGCTTGCCAGAGGCGCTGTGCACAACGTGGCCGCGATCGACGACACCCCTGAAGACTCGGAAGCCCTTCAGGAACGCATCCTGGCCGGACTCGATGCGGCAAAGATCAGAAACCCGATGCTTGTTTGGCGACCGGTTCTGGCAGTCCTCCATGCGGTCGAAACCGGGCTCTTGGCGAACGAGCAGATAGTCGGAGTCATAAGTCACGCGGCCACCGGTCTCACCGTGCAGAAACTGCGCCTTAGGCACGCCTCTGGGCGAAACAGCACCTTGATGGCGCCTGAGAGGCGGCAAGCGGCGACATTGCTGCGCGGCGATATAGGCTATGAAACGCTTGTGACTCGCGCGCGCGAACTCTGTGTGGGACAGGAAGGTTTCACGCCCCGAACGGCACATCGTGCGCAAGCGCGCGCCGTCGGTTGGCTGGCGCTCGGTCTGGCCCCTGAGCCGGAGATCCTCCGGGAAGCGAACGGCGACTGGGATGAGATGAAACACCCGAGCAAAGGCCTTTTGCCAGATCGCCTGGTCGAAGGCTCTCTCCCGTTACTGGACGATTGTGGCGTGGTGCTGGTTGAAACACTCACCGAGGGCAAGACGCGCAGGGCCATCGTTGAATGGGTGTCGGGCGCAACGTCGCGCCAGGTGCAGTTGCTGCCGGCGAAGGCGGTTGCGCATGGGGCACTTGTTGCAGCCCGGCGGCTCGGAGAAGGCGATCCAGTCTACTTCGATTTCCTGCCACGGCTGTCGACGATTGTGTTCGGCCAGGATGGTGCGGGCAACTTCGATCTGATCGATGACACTGAGACACTGGAAGCGGGTCGAATCTATCGCAGTCCGGAACCTGCGTCATTCGCGATTCCTGGTGGGCACGCGAGCGTGTCGATCTGGCTTCGAAAAGAAGCAGAACCACATCCACGGAAAGCAACCGTGGATCTGGACGCACCCTTGAAAGAGCCATCGCCCGTGTTTTTGTGGGTCGAGCAGAAGCCGGTGGCAGGTCGAGCTCGTATCGTCCTTGAAGCTCCCGATCTGGGGCGTCAGTTCTCGGTCGACTGGGAGAAGGCCGAGGACGACGAACGGGATTGGGAGGACATCATTGAATCTCTCGGAATCCAACCACCCTCCGTTCCATCCCGCCTCGTTCTGAGGTGCGGTCTTCGACCTTGGGAAGATAGTGATCGTGCGGAGGGCTTGTCCAACCTACTTCTCTCGGAGCCGCACTGGCACTGGGTCGACTGGGATAGCCTCGCGGGGAAAATGGCTTCGCGGCCATTTGGCGAATACTGCATTTCCAGTGACGGAGATCTGCCGAGCGAAGTAGGTGCCGACGATCGGGAGCGGCTTGATCTTTTCACTGGACGAGCGCTCGAAGCGACCCGGGAGAGGCTCCACGCCGAGAAGTGCGATTGGGACGGCAACAACGCAGCCCTGAAGTTCTTGACCTGGCAGTTCCGCCGCTGTCCGCAGGAAGTCGCAGAGTGGCTTCTCGAGTGCGTAGCGGCGCGTGATGAGCCGACCTTCGATCACCCTTTCGTTCGGCATCCCATGAGCTGGATCCTTATTTATCAGGGTTTGGCCCGGATCGTTCGGGACCAGGGAATGGAGCAGCGCGTTCTGGAGGTTCTGCTCTCGTCCAGGGTCGAGAAATGGAACTGGCGGATGGAGAGCGCATGCGTCGCGATCCTCCTGTCGCGCTCGGATACGGCGCCAATGTTTCTGGAACGAGGAGATGTGGAACGGCTCGTCGCCAGGACGACTGCCGATTTCGAGGAAAATCTCGGAACAGAGTATACCAAGTTCAACTACGCACCGTTCTTGATGGCCGGGCTTTTGCGGTGGCGGCTGAAAGAACCTCAGGGTCTGCTTCTTGGAAACGATCCATTGGCGACCGGTCTTGCAAGCTCTATTCACAGGGCGGAGCGGGACTTCATCGGTCGCCGTCGAACCAGCGTTGCGTTCCAGAAGAAGCGGGAGAAATACCTCCCGATCCTTGCCGATCTTAGGGCAGAACTTGAAGGAACCGGGGGGAATCCTGATCTTCTTCTCAATATCTACGGTGCCGGAGATTGAGCTTTCAGCAGCGGTAATCCCCAGTACGCGAAGTGGTCGCTAATCCAGTCAAAGTGTCTGCGGTTGGCGTGCATTATTCACCCAAAATGGATCGGTATTTTCGACTCTTGCCAGTTTCTTGTTCATTGAGGGTAAGCGGCGGCTGCGCCCCTCGAGAGTTCAGCTTGACGGGGTGAAGGCCCATGGCAGCAGGCGTCGATCCTGCTCTGGGGATGGCCGGCGGTGATGGCCTCAAGGGTTGCCTTGAGGTAAGTCTGACCGAGGAAAGAGGAACTCCGACCGTCAGCCGTTTTGTGCCACAATGCCGCCATCCAGCATCACGCAGCACCTTCACTCATCAGTCGATCTGGCGACCAGATCAGGGCGGCGAGTTTGGAACAGAGTTTGGATCGCTCGTTCAACTCGGTCGGCCCGAACTGCTCCAGTGGTTTGAACTCAAGCCCATGCTTTTGCCGTGCCTGATCGAAACCGGGATTCTTCTCATAAAATGCTTTGTGTAGAGACTGTGCCAACGCGTTGGCCTTGAGGTAGTGCGGCTGCTTCGCCGCATAACTCAGGTCGCTCAAGCTTGCGTTGATTTTCTTCGGCAGCAGCAGAAGCCCACCGATTTGATTACGAGCCCGATCAAAATCACCCTGCTGATCAAAAACATCTGCGAACCGGTCGTAATGGTTGGCCCAGATGTGTTCAACTTCATAGGCGTTTTTTCCCGACCGCACGATGTAATCATCGTATTTTCCAGGCACCCCTGATTGCTGTTCCAACCAATCGGTAAACCGAGCGAGTTGACGGTGAATTGCCTTGGACGTGAATTGATTAAGGTGAACCGGTCGGGAAAAATCGATCTCTTTCATTTCTTTCTCTAACTGGTCATGCAGGATGGTTCGCACCTCAATCAATGATTTTCCCCGGATGCTGCGGATCACCAGGAACACGGCATAGGACATAGTGGAATAGCTGTTGGATTTGTAGTTCCAGAACCGTAGGTTCAGCCAGCTATCAAGGAAGTCAGCCGTTGCGCCCATCTTTGCGGTTGCGGTCTCATTGTCATCGTCGGGTGTGACGGCCGCCAGCGTGATGTGATGCTGAAGGGTGAACCCGGCATCGGCGTTGTAGCGAACGCTTTCCAGGCCCTTGGTGCGTGCCTTGGCGGCGTTGAGCAGCCGAAGGTAGAGACCGGCATAGAACTGGAAATCCCGCATCACGAACTGGTGGAAGTCGTCGCTCTCGTGAAGCCCCAGTGCAAGGGAATGGTTGCGGACCCAGCGATGGTACTCGGTGCCGATAAGGTCGAAGTCTTCCGGTTTGGCGTCCTTTTTCCGTTCCCTGATCTTCTGGGCGTATTGGGAACGAAGCCAGGCTTTGAAGAAATCGGAGTCGGTTTCCTTACCGTGTTCAGCGAACTTGCCGAGGTATTTCTTGATCCTCTTGTCTGCTTCGAGCCGCTTTCCCGCGTTGTCAATGTTGGCCAAGAGATAGCCCTTGAGCATGTCTGTCGGGGTCAGTGAAAGGCCCCGGTCGTTCATGGTCTCAAAGATCGTGTATGCGTCTTCATCGGCGTAGGCGATGATCTCGATGAGCTTTACCTTGCGCATCAACCAGTAGATGAATAAGGGCAGTGCCTCGCCTTGAAGGTCGTCAGGAAAGAGTTCGCCAAGGTCCTGATACCGGGCAACAAGATTCCGAACGGATTCCGATGCATCATCGGTGTTGAAGGTTGTTTCGTTGAACACCGCCTCCATACAATCGTTGCGCTCCGGCACGTCCATCTTGAACTTTTTCTCGCCGAAATCGTCAGCGTAGATCATTGACTGGATCGAAACCTGCTGGTCGCGACTTTTCTGAAGGTTGTTGAGGTAGATGAGCAGAATCGACAGGGAAGTTATCCGTTGCTGCCCATCGACGATGTGGCGAACGTCGTCATTCTGGCTGACCACGATGGAGCCCAGGAAGTAGTGGCCGTAGTGGGCCACCTCCCTCGCGGCATCCCCAGGCTGGTAGCTGTCAAGGAAACGCCCAGCAAGGTCATCCACAAGCTCTTGGAGTTGTTTCCGACCCCATTTGTATTCCCGCTGATAGTAGTCAATCCCGTAGCTACCACCGGACAGTAGTTCTTGAATGGAGCGGTCATAGCCTTTGATTTCTTGCATCTGATTAACCTTCTACCAATTTCAACTTGCAGCGTTTTTAGGCAAAATTAGTAGGGAGTGAAATGATTTTTTCCGGGCTTATGGTGAGCGATCCCATTGCTTCCATGTGAATTCCCTCGAGCCGTCATTCTTATGAGATGAGCAGCTCGACCCCTGCTCAAGTTCCCAGCTACGAATGCCAACTCTCGAAGTGATCATGGAAAGGGAGTGAACCCGTCGCGAACGCCCGATACCCGCCCGTTTGAACTGCCCTGGGTGGCTGGGGGGACCAATTGGGAACCAGCAGGTGTTTCATGTCCGAAGGGAAACGACCGACGCCGGAGTTTGGGCGAGAGTTCGTGCTGCAGGCGCTGTCGAAGCGGGGAATGCGTTGCGAGATCGCGAAGGATCTCGATATCAGGCTGTCTCCTTTGTCTTGGCGCGGGCAATACTGAGGGTTCCCTCGCTCATCCAGTGAATCGCGACGCCATCAAGGGTCTTCTCGGGCCATCTGGCCTGCACCAATTCGGCATAGGCGGTCAGCTGAGGTTCATAGGTGGTGAAACGAGCGGCGGGATCGGGGCAGGGGCCGGACTTGTGGTCGACGATGAACAGGCCCTTCGGTCCTTCGGCGAGGCAGTCGATGATGGCATTGAATTCGGTGCCACCGGGGGAGGTTTCTTGGAGTGGCAGTTCGAAGTGGAGCTGATCGTACCCCTGATCCGCCAACCATCGGGTCAGGGCATGCGCCTGCGCCGCGATCTCGGCGATGGCTTGGGGCGACAGATCTGTCGCCGGGCCGATTTGGTCGGCGAGGTCGGGGCGTCCTGCGAGTACTCGGAAAGCCAGGTGCCAGGCGGTGCCACGCTCCGTCGCGCTGCTCGTTCGCGTCTCTGCGACACCGTCAGCGATCTTGACGGTTTCGAGATCCCGTTGCGCGAGCCTCGTCTCGGGCCCGGGGTCGCTGGAGGGAGAGCGCCGCCAGTGTGTACGCGGAGTGTCGGGCAGAGACTGCGGGATGCCAAGGCGCGGAAAGGTCTTGGCATCCGAACCAAGGGCGTCTGATGGCTCCTCCGGAATGCCTTCGAATACCCGGGCAGAAAAGGTCTTGCCGGCAACGGTCAGTGTGTCGCCACCCGTGTCGAACCCGGCGCGAGCGCGCAAGAGGTCGACCATTCGTTTCGGGTATTCCGGAGCAGACCTGGGCGGGACCGGCATGACCAGGATCAGCCGGTCTCGCGCTCGGGTGAGGGCAACGTAGAGCTTGCGCGCCGCGTCTCGTTCGTCTTCCGGTCTGCGGGCTTCGGTGAAAGCCTCCTGCGTCTCTGGGGCGGTGAAGTCCGGGAGAATGCCGATCCCGGCATGGTCCAGGACATTGTCGAGGTCAGTGAAACCGTCGAACTCTGCGCGCAGAGTGCCGGGGCGTTCAGCGAGTTCCTTGTCGAGGCCGGCGACGACGGTGATTGGCCATTCGCGCCCCTTCGCCGCATGCCAGGTGCAGACTTCGATGCCCGAGGACGACCAACCATCCGGGTCGGGATGGCGATCCCACTCCTTTCCCGACTGCTGCGCGATCCAGCCGAGAAAGACCTGTGGGCCAAATCCATGAAACCCGGCGGCGGCTCGAAGGTCGAGCGCCATGGCATCGAACTCGAGCGCTTCTGCTTCAAGCCTTGCAAGATCGGCCTGGGCCTGTGCGGGCTGGGCCAGTCCGGCGGCCCAGTCACGTAGCTTGGTGTCGCGCAGAACCGCAGCAACGGTTTCAGCCACGGGGCGGTTTTCGATCCCCTCCGTTACAGCGCCGAGCGCCTCCAGCGAGACATGGGTGGCCAGAACCCCGTCAATGGCGTTGCGCAAGGCGTCCTCCAGGGGCAAGCGAGGCGGCCCGAGAGTCAACCAGGTGAGTGCGGCTTGCAAGTCGTCGGGGTCTGCCGCCAGAGCCAGCGCGGCGCGCGCGGCTTGCATCGCTGGCGACGACAACCATCCGTCCTGCCGGATGCGTACCGGGAGCCCGTGCGCTTCGAGCGCGGCCGCGGCTGCTGTCGCCTTGGCGTGGGTGTAGGTAAGAACGGCGATGTCGCCGGGACGGACGGGGCGCATCTTCTGGCGGTCCTTGTCGAAGACTTTAGTTTCGGCCGCGATAATATCGGCTACCCGGTTTGCGATGCATTGGGCGGAGACATCCTTTCGTCCGCTCGGGAGATTCAGCACCTCAAGCTCAGTTTCCCCGGTCTCGTCACGCTGCGGGTTCAGCGGGTCATAGCTTTCGAACAATGTCGGGCCGAGGGTATTGACCAGTTCCATAATGCCGGGCACGGATCGCCAGTTGCGATCGAGCGGTGAGACGTTTTTCGGATGCGCATCCTGCAAAGCCTGAGAGAGTCGCGGATCCGCGCCCTGGAACCCCATGATGGATTGTTTGGTGTCGCCCACGATCAGTGCGCGCTTCGCGCCGCGTGCAAGGCGCCAGAGCAGGGCGAATTGCACCGGGTTGGTGTCCTGGAACTCGTCGATGACGATGCAATCGATTTGGCCGAGAGTAGCGTGCAGGATCTCTGGGCGATTGCGCAACAGATCTTCGGCCTCTGTGATCATGTCGGCATAGTCGATCAGCCCGGCTTGTCGCTTCGCGGTCTGGTAGGCCCCCAGGACCTGTTGTGCACCGGTGACAAGGGCGCTCAGGTGTGCCTTTGCATCAGCCAGCGGCCCGGGGTGGCGCGGGAGGGCATCGGCAGCCTCCATGACGGCTTGCGCGAGGGCGTCGTAGTCTTCCGGGGTTGGGGCCCCCCGCTTTGACAGTCGAAGGTTGCGCAATCTCTGCCACAGCTTCCAGTCCCGTTTGAGGGCATCGCCCCGTGCCGCGCGCCGCAGGTCACGGTTGTTCTCCGAGAATGCCTTGGACGCCGAAGCGTTTCCCTCGAACAAGGGAGCGATGCTGTCCGGAAACGACTCCAGCAGCGCTTGAACGGCCGTCTTCAAGGTGGCGTCCAAGGCCGTCCCATCTATGTCGACGGCCCCGTACCCCTCGGTCAGCGCATCAAGCGCCGGTTTGAGCACATCGGCCGATTGTCCGCGTGCGCCGAGACTGCGGATCAGGTCAACCGTTCGCAACACGTCGCGGCGGAACCCGTCTTCGGCCGTGGTCTGGCTTGCGTGGTCCCACGCGTAACCGAACCGCGCGAGGTCCGTCATCAGCGGCTCCAGCGCCGTACAGCGATGCAATTCCAGTCGGATCAGCAGGTCCCGCTCCGGTTCGCTCAGGAGCCGGCTATCCGGCGACCGGCCGGCGGCGAAGGCGTGTTCGGTCAGGAGCCGCTGCCCAAGCGCGTGGATCGTGCCGATGTAGGCACGGTCGATCTCGAGCGCATCGTCTATCCGCCCCCGTGCCATCAGCTCTGCGCGCACGCGGTCGCGCATCTCCGCTGCTGCGGCCTCGGTGAAAGTCACGGCCAGAATGCGTCCCGGGGCGACTTCGCCGGATGTCACCCAATCGCCCAGTTTTTTCTGGATGTGATATGTCTTGCCGGCACCGGCACCGGCGGGCACGAGGGAAAGCTCGGTCATTGGGCGTTCTCCTGCGCAGGTGCTTCCGGCATGCTGAAGGCTTTCACCAAGGGGTTGTCGAGCGCGTAGGGCTTGATCCCGCGTTCCTTCTCGATGGTAATGGCATCGCCAACCCGGTTCAGGCGGACGGTGCCCGCGCCGACTTCGGCAAGCGCTTCAACCAGATGTTCCATCGCCGCCGCCGATGCATCGGGTCCGGTCGTCTCCACCCCGGGCACATCCTCGCCCTGTGCGTCCGACAGGACGGTTCCGTCGCGCAACATATGATAGGCGGTGAAGATCTGCGCGCCGTCGGCCACAAGCCGGGTGAGCGCGCTTTCCGCAGCCGGGCGTTCCAGCATGGCCCGGTAAAGGGCGACCTGGAGGTCCCATCCCTTGGCCATTCGGTCGCGCCGATTTCCGGCACTGGACCGCTTGTGGTCCACCACGAGAATCCGCCCATCCGGCAGGCGAAGAAGACAGTCCGCCTTGCCGTGGAGAAGCAGGCCGCCGTAGTCGCCGGCGAGGGAGATTTCGTTGTGAAGCACTTCCGCCCCCGTGCCGCGAAGGAAGCTGGCCCAAGCGGCGCACACCTCCAATGCCTCACTCAGGAGGCTCCTTCTTTCGGTCGCCCAGGCGTCGTCCGCAAGCCAGGCCGCGTGTCGCTGGATGGCCCCGTCGAGCACATTCGGGACCTTCGCCGCGAGCGTGGAATCATCCGGTATATCGGTGCCTTCTTCAAAGATGTCTTCGAGAACCTGGTGCATCAGCGTGCCGAGCGTCATCACTTCGAGAGTTTCGGGCGCCCAGGTCATGTCCCGCGCGCCGATTTCGTCCAGCAACCATGCGAGCGGGCTGACGAGGAGTGCCTCCAGCCGTGACGGGGAATGGGGGAACGGCGTGCCTTCCGCTGTCTTGCGCAGACCTGCAAGGTCGACACCCGGGCTCTGCGTGGTGGCAATACCGCGCTGAATGTGGATCAGGCCGTCCTCTGGAAGTTCGGGCGCGCCACCACGTGGGCTCGGTTCGGGACGGCTGAAGGCGACCGGCCACGCCTTGGGGTCGGTTTCACGCAGGTCTCGTACGAGTTCGGCCGGGTCCTTGGCGCTGAGCATGTGCGCGATCAAAGCAAGCCCCGTTGACCGCGTCAGGGGATCGCCGCGCAGGTCCAATGCGGGCACCGTCAGTGTGAGCCCGTCGCTGGCGACACCGAGCTGTCTTCGAAACAGCTCGAGGCCCCGCGCGAGTTTTTGTTGTCGTCCCTCCAATAGCAGACCGTTTTCCCGGATGGCGGCGATTTCGCCTTCGGTGAAGAACGGGTCCGAACCGGGCAGTCGCGGCCAGTGCCGGCCGGCGAGGCCGAGTACCATCAGCTGCCTTGCCGGGCGCCACGGCAGGGCGGTCGAGGTGAACAACGAGACGCCTTCGACGAAGCGGTCATGGCCCTCTGAAGCGCGCGGTCGGAGTGCGGCGAGCCGGCGGAGCAAAGGCCAGTCGAGTGTCTCAACCGTGACTGCCCTTAGCGCCGCGATGCGTGGCTGGAGGTCGATTCCGCGAAGCGCACGCGCGGCCATACCGAGCCGGGCGAAGAGCTGTTTCGGCGTTTCGCAGGGACGTAGGGCGTCAAGTAAAGCCCGCGACGTTTCGTCAAGGCCCGACGCGGTGCGCGACCACCCCCGGTCGATGATCTCGCGGGCCATCTTCCGTCCGGTTTCCGCCGTCCATGGCATCCCTGGTGCGACGTAGAGAGAGGCCAGTGCGGTGCGCGGTGCGGGGCCGGAGAGTGCCGCGAGGAGGAGTGAAAGGATCTCCCCCGTCACGTCGCGAAGGGCCGGTTCCGCAGGCAGGCCCAACAGCGGGACCCCGACCCGGTCGAATGCCTCGGCCAGCGCAAGCGCATAGGCAGCGTCGTCCGGGACAAGAATACCGATCTCGCTGGCGTTGGAAACGCGCCCCGCGTCGAGGAGCGACCGGGCCAAGGCGGCAGCGAACTCAACCTCCTCGCGCGGATCGCGTAACCCGTGGACGGCAACGCTCGCGTCTCCCGCGACGCTGTTTGACCGGCGCCCGAGATGATTCTGGATGTGGCGCAGCGCGGTGCCGGCCGGGGCCGCCGGCGCGGTTTCGTGGCCGTCAGTCCCTCCGTGGTGTGCCTCCAGTTTCGCCGCGAGAGCCGCTTCCGCAACCGAGGCAAACGCACAGAGCGGTCCGAACAGCGGCAGTGGCTCCAAAGCCGAAGCGCTCTCGCTATCCAACACATGCCGCCAGACATGAAACGGTGCGGGCAGTGTACCAAGTTCGCGCCACAAGTCGCGAAGCGCCGTCAAATGTGCTCGGGCTCGACCATCGGAAAGACGCGACGGGTCAATGTCCGACGGATCGAGGTTGGGGGTGGCGTGGACGAGAGACAAGAGGCCCGCCTCAACGGCTTGAGCAGTCTCCTCCGGGGCCGCGACAAAGCTGTCCGACCAGGGCGCGCCGGGTCCAAGGTGATCCGCAAAGGCCCGGTCCGGCGCTCGTGGTGTGAGATACACTTCGGCCAGAAGATCGTCGGTGACGTGGCGCACCGCTCCGGTAACGGGAGAACGGGTCAAAAGGGGATCGATCCGCATGGAAATCAGACCTCCCAACCCGCGTTCACCACATCCTCGATCCACCGATAAGCCTCGCGCCCGGTATCACTTTCGACGACAAGTGAACGGCGTGTGCCCGGTTCGGTCCGCAGCTTTCCCGTTTCACCGTCGATGCGATGGAGTTGCATGGGCGCGCGTTCCGCAGGCGGCAGTGCGAGCAAGCCGAGGATCGCTTCACGGGTTCGCTCAGCGTCTTCTTTCCGGTCCTCGATCGTGATCCGGGGGCGGCGCGACTTGCGGCGACGGCCGATGAATAACGCCGTGCCATCTTCATCTACCTCAAGCCAATCGCAGGGATGTTCAGGCCGAAAGTCAGGTGAGGACAACCTGCACATATCCCGCGACACTTCCCGTCCGTTGCTTTTTTCAGTGGGCCGCAAACCAACATCGCGCGCATCGGCAACATGAACATTCAAATAGAAAGGGTCTTGGGCCGCAAACAAGACGAGATCGTCATCCCACTGCCCTTCACCAGGCTGGCCATTCTCAGCGACGAATTGCCACCAGCCACCGGGATAAACGGCTTCTATCCGTTCACGGCGAATGACAAGGCTATGAGCCGAAAGAGAAATGGACATGGAAACCTCATTTGGAGAAGGATTGAAAAAGGTAGGTGGTTGACTGGGAGTTGGTCGGATCATTTCTCCGTCACGCGTCCACCTCCTCGGGCAGCGCACCCGGCTCGAAACCCAGAACCTTGCCGCCGAGGGCGCGGAAGGCGCGTTGGCGGCAGGAGAAGACGATCAGCTGCATGTCGCCCGCCTGGCGGTGGAGCGTGTCGAACATGCGCTCGATGCGGTCGTCGTCGGTGTAGACGAGGGCATCGTCGAGGATGACGGGTGCCGCGCGTCCCGAACTGGCCAGAAGCCTGGCGAAGGCGAGGCGGACGAGGAGCGCGATCTGTTCGCGGGTGCCCCCCGAAAGCGCCTCGAGGCTCTCTTCCTGGCCGTCGCGGGTGAGGGCGGTTGGCAGGATCGTCTCGTCGTCGAAAGTGAGTTCGGCATCGGGCCAGAGCACGTGGAGCAGGGGCCGCAATTCGCGGGTGACGGGTTCGAAGTAGTGTTCGCGCGCGCTGATGCGGGCAGCTTCCAGCTCGGCTTGCAGGAGCGTGAGCGTATCGCGTTCGAAAGTGTAGCGCGCGAGCCGGGCGCGGGCATCGTCCAGACGGTCGCGGACCTCGGCGAGATCTTCGTCGACCCCTTCGCCCGCGCGGAGCGCGATCAGGGTGTCGAGTTCGGCGAGGCGACGATCAATGGTGCGCAGGCGCTCCGTGGTGGCATCCACGGCGGATTGCGCACGTTTGAACGCCGCTTCCGCCGCGTCGAAGTCCGGGGCGTCGGCCGCAAGGCGGGCGGCGTCCTGCGTCGCTTGCGCGAGCGCGGTTTCGGCGGCGGTCACCGCTGCCGCGCGCGCCCCGGTCTCGGCCTCGAGTTCGAACCCGGCCAGAGCCTCCTCTGCCTCACTGAGCTTGCTTTCGGCCGCTTCCAGCTGGGCCCCGGCCTTGGCATGGGCAACCTTGGCCGCCTGCGCGGCTTCGGTCATCTGCCGGGCCTGCGCCACGGCTTCTTCGGCCGCGCGCCGCGCCGCTTCCACGGCGCGCTCGGCTGTTGTGCGGTCCGGGAGGTCTTGCGCGGTGGCGGCGGCATCGGCATCGGGGTCTCCAAGGGCCGCGCGCTCGGCTTCGAGCGCGTCGATCCCCTCGGGTGCGACGCCTCCGAGCGCCGCCCGTGCCTCCTTCAAGGTCTCCTCGGCGCGTTGCCGTGCCTTGGCGTTCCTCCGGGCTTCGTCCAGCGTCGCAGCCCCGGCGGCCGTGAGCGCCCGGTCAAACCCTGTGCGCGCGTCCTCGTAGTCGCCCCCATCGGCCGCCCGCGCGCCGGGTGCAATGGTGAGCCTGCCGATCCCGTCGAAATCGAGCGCGTCGCCATCGGGCAGGGCGCGCGGCGTGGCCTCGTCGAGGGCGGTGCCGTCAGAAAGGCGCACGGGGGCGGCTGCTTCCGAGGCGTAATACATCGTCACACTCAGTGCCGCCTGCTCGCGCAGGGCTTCCTGGACCCGCAGGTCCTGGTGCGCCTGCTCGAGCCGCTCCATCGTCGCGGCGTCCGGCCCTTTGCGGGCGTCGACGGCGACCGAGGCGATCACCTCGGCATGTTCGCGGGCGGTTTCGAGTTGGGCGTCGAGTTGCTTGCGCCGCTTGCGGTCGCGTTCCGCGGTTTCGGCGGCGATGGCCCGGGCCAGCTGACCTTCGGCCGCAATCAGAGCGTCACGCGCTGACGTGAGTCGGGCCTCGGCTTTTGCAAGCTCGCCGATCCTGGCGTCTTCGGTTTCGGCGGCGGCAGCTTCGTCGCCTCGGGCGGCATTGAGTTGCCGCAGCGCGGCGTCCCGGGCGCCGATGAGCCTGGCAAGCGCATCGCGTCGCTCGGCCGCATGTTCGACCGACCGCCGTGCGGTCTCGACCCGTTCTTCCGCTTTTGCCAGTGTTTCGGCATGGCCGCGCGCTGCGTCCAAGACATCGCGGGCCGTGTCCCGGTCCGCTTCGGCCTTCGCGGCGACCGCCGGGTCGCGCAGTTCTTCGGCTTCGCGGCGGAGCCCGCGCCGTTCCGTGATCGCCTTGGCAAGGTCCCGCGAGAGCGTCGCGAGCTCTGCCTCGCGCGTCTCGAGATCGACGACGTCGTCCTCGGCCGCCTTCAGCGGGCCGCCGGCCCTCGCCCGTCCGGTGGCGGTGACCAGGTCGGCCAGTTCCGCTGTGCAGCGCGCCAGCGCCCGGTCCATCCGGCGCCCGCCCGTCATCGCCTCGACTTCCCCCGCGACCGACGACAGCAGGTCGCGCCGGGCGCTGCGGGCGGCATCCGCCGCCCGCCCGGCATCGCTGTCGAGCGCGGTCACACCCTGGCGCACCCAGAGGAGCCCGGCGGGACCACCGGCATCGTCCGCCTTGAGTTGCGCCTGGATCCAGTCTTCCGCGGCATCGCCCTTCGCGACGAGACGACTGCCTTCTCGCACCTCGGCCATGACGCCCGACAGCCAACGCTTGGTGATGCGGTAGCGCCCTGCGGCAAGCTCGATCTCGACCGAGACCGTGGGCTTTCCGCCGGCATGAGGTTGGAGCGCCTTGATCTCTCTGGTCCTCGACCGGTGCGGGGCAAAGAACACCGCCTGCAGGGCATCGAACAGCGTGGACTTGCCGCTTTCGTTCGGTGCGGTCAGCACGTTCACACCGCTGCCGAGCCCCGCGACAGTCATGGGCGAAGTGAACCGGCGCACGTCGGAAAGGGTGATCGAGAGGATCTTCATGCCACGTCCCCCTCGTGCAGGTAGCTGTAGAGACGGTTGAGCGCGGCCTCGGCGATGCGGCGGGACTCCGTGGCCCGGGTCTCGTCGGTGGCCCGTTCGGCAAGGCGCTCCGCGGCGATGCGCAAGGCGCCGGCCCGGTCGATGTCATCGAGGTCGGCGGCGTCGAATTCGGTGGCGAGCGCCTCCGTGACCAGCTCGAAATACCCGAACTCCGGCTCGGCTTTCTGGGCAGCGGCGGCAAGTGCTGCCTGTTCGGCGAGGCTCGCGCGCCCCTTGGCGCCGACCTTCATCAAGTGGTCGCGCCGGGCGCTCCGCGGCATCGGCAGCATGGCGTCGAGCGCCGCGGCAGGATCGCCACCGGGCAGGAGCGCCAGGTCCGGCGCCTGCCAGTGGAACTGCCCGGTCTCGACCGGTGTCACGTCCGGTGTGCGACCGGGCGACAGCGTAATCGACAGGCAGGATCCGCGGCCTGCATGGCGGAAATCGGTGTATTCCGGTGTGCCCGAATACCAGGTCCGGTCGCCGATCCGCATCTGCCCGTGCCAGTCACCCAGAGCGAGGTAGTCGAGCCCCGCGCGGGACGCACGATCCGGCGCGATCACCGCGTCGCCTGTCTCGCTTTCTTCGGAGAAGTCGGTTACCGGCCCATGGGCGAGGCCGATGCGCAGCGCGCCCTCAGGCGTGGCCGCCCGGTCCATCGCCTCGGTCAGGTCGTGACCGGGGCGGCGCCGGGGCAGGGGGGCGGGAAGGAGCCAGGCCCCTTCGCCAATCTCGACCGGCGCGTCCGTTCTCAGGAGATTGACATTGCCTGGAGCATGGGCGGCGAACCCGTCCCAGAGCCCTTCTGCGGCAAGGCTGTCATGGTTGCCCGGGATGATCCACCAATTGATCGCGCTGTCGTCGGCCATGGCCGCCACGGCCTGGCTCACGACGCGGGGGCTGGGGGTCTCAGTGTCGAAGACGTCGCCCGCGACCAGCACGTGGCGGGCGCCGGTGTCACGTGCGGCCTGTGCCAACCGGCCGAGGATGGCGTGGCGCGCCTCGGTGAGACGGCCGCTGATCTCCCCCGGGAAGCGCGCGAAACGCTTGCCCAGGTGAAGGTCCGAGGAATGGATCAATCGGAAATCGGTCACTTGTCATCTCCTCGTGCGGCGAACCGTTTCTGGTCCACGACTCACCTTTATCCGATGAGGATGTCAAAAGGTGTCATGGTGGCGGTGGCTGTGTGGCGGTTTCCGGTTGCGGAAAGAACAGATTAAGAACATCATGGCGGACTGGGAAAGTCCACCCGCCGGTGGTTTTCAACCATCTCGCGCAGGCCGTTCGGCGCGATCACCTCCACGGCATCTCCCCATTGGTAGAGATGCCAGGCCATCTCGAGCCAGCCGGACGCCTCGAACCGCACCTCGAGGCTTCCGTCGTCGCCCCGCCGCGTGACCTGCCTTGGATGAAAGCGCCACTCGGCGGCCCGGTCGGCGACATCCGCGCGAAACCGCCAGATCACTTCGCCGAACTCCTCGTCGTCCTGGTAGGAACCGAAGGCGCGCGCGGCGTGGTCGGTGAGCGAAAACCCCGGGTCGCGGGCGAACCATTGCCCCGTGTCCTCGGGGGCCTCGATCAGGTCGATGCGGAAGTGGCGGATGCCACCGCCCTCTTCGCCGACCCGGGCAACCAGGTATCGTCGCGCGCCGAGCAGGATCCCGTAAGGCTCCACCAGCCGCCGTTTCCCCCGGTAGCTGAACGCGAGGCAGGTGGGACCGCGCAGCGCCTCGGCGATCACCGCGGCCACGGCGTCATCGATCCGCACGTTCGGCCCCGGCCGCGCCGCCATCCCGTGCGCCTCCAGCATCGCCTCCGCGTCGGCCTCGTAGCGGCGCGCCGAGCGCGGCGGCAGGGCCGCGACCAGGCGGTGACGCAGGGCGGAAAGTGCCGCCGCCTGCCGGGTGTCGCCGTCATCACGCAGCCGCGAAACCGCGAGATCCAGCGCTTCGAGTTCGTCCTCTCCCGACAGCGCGAGCCGCGCCAACGGCACCTCGCGCGCGGTCCAGCGCTTGCGCCGGTCGTCCCCCTCGATAACCTGAACAGCATTGGGAAACGCATCCTCGAGCGCATCGGTCATGCGCTGCGCCGTGCGGTGACTTACGCAGAATTCCGCGCGGATCTGGTCGAGGCTTACGCCCATGTGGCTCGCGGCCGCGAAATCGGCGAGGCGTAGCAGCTCAAGCGCCTTTGCAAACGCCACGCCTCAGGCCTCCACGACCGGGTAGAAGGGGCGGCCCCAATCCTCGTGCGGGTTGTCCATCATGAGATCGAGCATGATCGGGACGATGGTGCCGAGAATCGTTACCGCATCCCTGATCTGGTCGCGATTGACGCTGGAGTTCCAGGTCGCGCCGCCATGCAGGATCTGGTTGCGCAACACGTAGAGCCGGTCGAAGAGCATCGACAGGATGACGGCCGTATCCTTGCGCATCAGCGCGCCGTTGAACGCATGCTTGGCGCGGCGGAACCGCTCCGCCCAGTCGTCGAAACCGATCTCGCCATTGTGGTGCTTCCAGAACGGCGAAAAGACGTACCGGTTCTCAAGAAACACGCGGATCGACCCCGAGAAGGTGCTCCAGACGCTCTGGTAGAGCCGACCGTCGTGATCGAGGGTCTGGAGCTTGGCAAAAAAGTCCTGGAACTCGCTCCGCGCTTCGCCCTCCGCCAGCTCGTTGGCATAGGCGGCATTGAACGCCACCCACCAGAACACGAAGGCGGCATCCGGGTCGTCGGTTTCCTGCTCCGCGCGGCCGGTCCAGCTGATCGCCCGATGGATCTTGAGACCGAAGTCGGATGGGAAGCCGTCACGGATATCTCTTTGTTTTTGCTTGAGCTCTTGGAACACTGCTACGCCTCAATCTTAAATACAGGGAGGAGGTTAGACGCGGGAACCGGGTAGCGCAACTCATGGATGTACGTCCACCCCGAGGTCGCACGGGTCCCGGATTGCCGTTTGCCAACGACGCCTCAGGACGCGCACACGACCCACTTCCATGTTGTTGACCGTTCCCCTCCCGCGGCGTGGGATGGCGCAGGGCTCAGGGCTTCGGGTCGACCTCCACTTGGCTCCTCTCGTTGCTCTCAGACGAAACCCCAAGTTTGGCCAGCACCCGCGAAAGCTCATCGATCACACGCGTTTCGGCACCGGCCGCGGTCTCGAGATCTCGGATCCGCGCATTTGCCGCCTCCAGCGCATCCCGCGCTGTGTCGAGGTCGCGATCTTTCTCCGCCACAAGTGCGTCCAGCTGGTCGATACGGCCGCTTGTTTCCGCCGCTTCGTTTTCGAGCTGCTCGATCCTGCGATGAAGCTGCGCCTTGTCTTTCTCGAGCGCGGCGACGTCGCGGGCCGCCAAATCGCGCAGGTCCGCGTAGCCACGTCCGAGAGCAACCAGAACCTCCTTCTCGACGGCTTTGGAGGCCTCGAGCCCGGCCGTGCGAACCGGGTCCGGGAGCGCTTCGACAAGCTCGCGTTCGCGTCGGATCTCCCGGTCCGCGAAGAACCGCTCCAGTTCGCGTTCGAGGCTTTGAAGATTGAGCCCGGGCGAGATGCCGAAGGTTGCGATCAGCTCGTCCTTGACCGCGCGGGCGGTTTGCCTTTGCGCCGGGTATTTCGCTTCCAGAATATCGATTACCGTCGACAGCTGCTCCGGTTCATAGCTTGGCGGTCGACCGCCGTGGCTTGTGTTTGCCATCCCTGTTTGTCTCCCAGTTGGAGGTTTGCGATTGAGTTTGCGGAACCTGGTTTCGCAAACCGGACTGCCGAAAATCTGTCCTGAAAGGGAGATTGGCCGAATTTGGGAAAGCGGAAGAAAAAAGTCCGCCGTCTCCAATCTTTTCTTCCGGAACGGTTGCTGTTGGAGACGACCTGCGCTCGAATTTGACAAGTTGCCCGCAGGGTTCGGGGAGGGTCAATGGTCGAGGAAAAACCCAAACCGATCCTATGCGACTTGATGCCGATATTCTGCGTCCGTTACCCGACGGCATGCGTCCAATCACCGATTTTTTGCGTCGTGTCGCCGATATACGGCGTCCGTCAGCCGATTTTTTGCGGCTTTGGTGGCCTTAGTCGCCTGAGTCGGAAAGGGAATTCGATCCTGAATCAGAGGAATAATAGGAAATAGAGGAATCGGCCGGAAAGTTCCGGCATTGCTTGAGATTGGAGCAGAGATCGAGGACAGTGCCCGTGATCAACACGGTTTCCCACCAAAACATTTCCGCTTCTCGATATTCGGCCAATATTCAGTGCATGAACTATGCAGATGTCTTCACGAGACTGTCCGGCGAGACCCCGCCGGAGCACCTCAAGCCGGCGGGGACGCCGTTTGCGATCGCGACGGCGTTGACGCTCCTCACCAGGATTGTCCGCGTCCCGTTGGTTGGCTTCGACTGCCCGCCCCCGGAACTCGCGCAGATGTTCCCAGGCGACCGTGTCCCGGAAATCGCTGTCCGGGTCCTTGGTCGAGAACTGACACGGTACCAGGCCTGGCGGCGTCTGCTGCTCGATTGCCACATGCTCGAGACCGGCTGCGCTGTCGACCCGGATCCCATAGCGGGCCTCCAGCGGCTCGCGAGGATCTACATCGGCCAGAACGCACAGAACCCCTTCTACTACCTGCGAACGGTGTTGCCGACAGGAACAGCTCCCTGTCAGTTGGATCGGGAACTGGCGATCGCCCTTGATCGGGGACTTACGGGGTCCTCTCGCGAAGGCTTCCGCGCCGCATTGAGCGTCATGGACCGACTTCAAGACCATCCGATCGCGAAGAGCACGGGACTGCTTCCGCAAAACCGGATCGGAGGCATGCCAAAGGAGTTCGATCATGTCGCCTTCGCGCCTCTTCCGGAACCGCTGAAGTCCGGGTATGACGCTTTGCCGCGACCCGATCAGAACGCGATTGCTTTCGTGCACCGGGTTGCACAAATGGAGGGTCTGGTCTCGGCGGGCCAGCCGATTGGGCTGAAGGACTTGGGTGCTCCGGCGGTTGTCGAGGCGCTGCGGCAAGTCGATCCGGCCGACCTTGGGTTCTCGCGACCGTCCAAAACCAACTATCTCAAATACGTGAACAAGGTCGAATTCCTAAAGAACGGCGGTATTCGGAAGTGCTATGTTCCGCCGGAAGATCCGGTCGAACGGGACTGGAAACGGCTGTTCAACGAGATCCGTGACAAGGTTATGTCTTCCGTGCCGGCTAGGTCACGCCCCAAGGGGTGGTGTAGCTGGGGTGGTCATCGGGTTTCTCGGTAGGGTCGGGTTGCGACAGCCAACCTGAACCGAGGAGCGACCCCGATGACCAAACCCATGATGGACCTGAGAGAGCTGGTGGAGAAGAGCGCAGATGCGGATCTCCTGCGGGAGATGATCGGCTTTGCGGCCGAGCGGCTGATGGAGTTGGAGGTCGGTGCGAGGACGGGTGCCGGCTACGGCGAGAAGAGCCCGGATCGGCAGGCGCAGCGCAACGGCTACCGCGACCGGGACTGGCAGACCCGCGCCGGCAACGTCGAGTTGCGGATCCCGAAGCTGCGCACCGGCTGCTACTTTCCGACGTTTCTGGAGCCCCGCCGCGCAACCGAGAAGGCCTTGGTGGCGGTGATCCAGGAGGCCTACGTCCATGGGGTCTCGACCCGTGCGATGGACGACCTGGTCCAGGCGATGGGCGGCACCGGCGTCTCGAAGAGCCAGGTCAGCCGGTTGTGCGAGGAGCTCGACGAGCGGGTCGACGCCTTCCTCACCCGGCCGATCGAGGGGGACTGGCCCTATCTCTGGATCGACGCCACCTACCTCAAGGTGCGCCAGGGTGGCCGGATCGTCTCCGTCGCCGTCACCATCGCCGTCGGGGTCAATACGGACGGTCGCCGCGAAGTGCTGGGCCTGGGGCTCGGACCCTCGGAGGCGGAGACGTTCTGGACCGAGTTCCTGCGCGATCTCGTGCGCCGGGGCCTCAGTGGCGTGAAGCTCGTGATCAGCGATGCTCATGAGGGCATCAAGGCCGCCACAGCCCGGGTGGTGTCCACGACCTGGCAGCGCTGCCGGGTGCATTTCCAGAGGAACGCACTGGCTCATGCCGGCAAGAGCAGCCGACGTGTCGTCTCAGCCTTCATTGCCACCGCCTTCGCCCAGCCCGATCACGCCACGGCCAAGACCCAGTGGCGCCTCGTCACCGACCAAATGCGGGGCAAGCTGCCGAAACTCGCCGGCCTCATGGATGCGGCCGAGGAAGACGTGCTCGCCTACATGACCTTTCCCCAGCAGCATCGCGCCAAGTTGCACTCGACGAATCCGATCGAGCGTCTGAACGGGGAGATCAAGCGACGCACCGACACCGTCGGCATCTTTCCAAACGAAGCCGCCATCCGCCGCCTCGTCGGCGCGATCCTGATGGAGCAGACCGAGGAATGGGCCGTGCAGCGCGCGCGCTACATGATGCTGGAAACCCTGGCACCGCTCTGCGATGATCCGATCATCAGCCTGCCTGCGGCGCAGACAAGCTGATCAGCTCGGCCCGCCGACAACCGTCAGACCGGCCACGAACTACACCACTCTCCGGGGCATGACCGGGGCGCCAACGTCCGGCGGCGTCGGTCGCAATGTGCTGCCTCTGCGCTTGCCAAGCAGGTTCAAGAGGCGAGCACACGACCTCAGAAGCGAGGGAAACCGCCTACTTTTTGGGTGGATTGTTGGGCGGATCGCAAATCAAGCAGCCAAAATCTTGATTAAGAATCAAATGGTTAAGGGATATTTTGGCTCCGGCGGTAGGGATCGAACCTACGACCAATTGATTAACAGTCAACTGCTCTACCGCTGAGCTACGCCGGAACACGCGCGCCGATTTAGCAATAGGGGCGGTGGGGCGCAAGGGGGTATGTGGGTTTTTCAACCGATGCGTTCGAAGCTGGCGTCCGGGGCGAGGGTCGGCTGTGCCCGCACCAGGCCGCGCCCTTCCAGATCGATCAGATGGGCAAAGACGTTGCGTTCGGCGGCGGGACGCAGGCGCGGGTCGGTATCGGTGTAGATCGCCGCGACCAGGGTGGGGATCGTCGCCGGTCGCGCCTGCAGCGCGCCGAGGATCTGGGCCTCGCGTTCACGCCGGTGGTCGACCAGCCAGGCGAGCCGCCCGCCGGGGTCGTCGATGGCCGCCCCATGTGCGGGCAGGAACAGCCGGTCGTTGCGGTCGGCGAGCTTCGCACAGGAGGCGAGGAAGGCGGTCAGGTCGCCGTCGGGCGGCGAAATCATCGTCGAGGCCCAGCCCATCACCTGGTCGCCGGTAAACACCACGTCGCCGAGAGCGAAGCACAGGTGGTTCGAGAAATGCCCAGGGGTCCAGAGGGCGACCATCTCGAGGCCGCCACCGAGATCGACCGGCTCGCCATCTTCGAGCCGCAGGTCGGGCGAAAAGGCGTGATCGACGCCCTCGCCACCGCCGGTGAGCCCCTGCGCGGCCAGTGACGCCATCAGCGAGGAGCGACCGGTGGTCGGGCCGCCGAGCGCCTGGATCTTCGCCCCGGTCGCTTCGGCGAGCGGTCGGGCGAGAGGGGAGTGATCGAGATGCGCATGGGTCACCAGGATCCGGGTGATCCGTTCGCCGGGGTCGAGCCCGTCGAGAATGGCCCGCAGATGCCCGGGGATCGCCGGTCCGGGATCGATCACCGTGACCGCACCGGTGCCGACGAGGAAGGTATTGGTGCCCCAGAATGTCATCGGCGAGGGGTTGGGGGCGAGGATGCGGCGGATCTCGGGAGCGATCTGCGCGACGCGTCCCGGCACGGGGAGCGACCTTGTGGTGGCGAAAGAGGCGGTATCAGACATGCGGCCAGAAAACCCGGCGGCCGTGCCTTTGGCAAGCCGCAGCTGTCCCTGCCGGCGGCGCGATCGCCCCGGGGCAATCCGGACCGACCCGCAGGCCGGTGCCGCCAACGCCGGCGCAAACGCAAGGGACCGCGCCACCGGTGGGGCCATCGGGACGGCAAGGCGGCACCCGGGATGCGACGCAGACACCTCGACCCTCCGCCCGGTCGGGACGGCGCCATTGCCTCGCTGCGCACAGAACAGGCCGTGCCGACAGCGCACCTGGCACCGATCACGTCACGCCTGACGCGAGGGCCCGCGCCGCGATCCTCGCCCCGGGGCGCCGCGCCCCCGCGCGCCCCGGGCGACCGGTTCACCGCCCCGGCAAGCGGGCCTTGCACCGGTCGCAGGACCCGTCCATCCTGCCCGCGACTGCCTGACATGGGAGAGCAGGATGGCCCGCCGTTCCCGCAGCGACCGTGCCGCCGAGGCGCCGCGCGCCGCAGATGCGTTCCACCTCGCGCCGGTCGCCCGGCCGCGCCCCGGCTTCACCATGGGCGGTGCCGAGGCTTGCGAAACGATCCTCGCCCATGCCTTCCGGCTGCTCGAAACCCACGGTGTTGCGGTGGTCCACGACCCGGCCCACGCTGCGCTCCTGAAGGCCGGGGCAAGGGAAGGCACCCCTGCGGCCCGCCTTCGGCTGCCCCGGGGCCTGGTCGAGGCGGCGCTCGAAGCGGTGCCCAGATCCGTCCTGCTCGCCGGCAAGACGCGCGCGCGCGACGTGATCCTGCCGCGCGCCGACCACGGCTTCGTGATGCGCACCGGCACCGGCGCCCATGGCTTCCTCGATGTCGACACCCAGGGTTTCCGCAATCTCCACATCACCGACGTCGCCACCATCGCGCGCCTTGCCAACGGGCTCGACCAGGTCGGCTTCATCGCCCACCCCTTCGCCTACGGGGTGCCCGAGCTTACCTCCGACATCCACGGCGTGGGCGAGCTGATCACCCGCACCGACAAGCACATCTGGCTCCAGCCCTACAATGTCGAAAACGTCGACTACCTGGTGAAGATCGTCGAGGCGGCGGGGTCGACCCGGGCCCGGCCGATCGCGTCGATGATCATGTGCGCCTTCACCCCGCTCGAGTTCAAGGTGATGGACGTCGAGGCGCTGATCCGGGCGGGGCGCTCGGGGCTGCCGGTGCATGCCTGTTCGCTGCCGTCCGCCGGCGGCACCGCGCCGCTTTCGGTGGCCGGCAATGTGCTGATGGCGGTGGCCGAGATCCTCGCCATGGTCACCCTCGGCCATGTGCTCGCGCCCGGCACGCCGATGATCGCGACGCCGCTGATGTTCACCCTCGACATGGCCACGGGGCAGGCACTACATGCCTGTCCGGAAAGCCTCCAGGCCAAGGCGCTGGCGGTCGAGGTGCTGCGTGGCCTCGGTCTGGTCACCCACAGCTACGGCATGGGCTCCGACACCCCCGACAGCGACCGCCAGTCGATGGCCGAGCGGGCGATGCTCGGGCAGGCGGTGGCGCTCGCGGGGGCCGACATCCTGGGCGGGGTCGGGCAGCTTCAGACGGCGACGCTGTTCTGCCCGGTCCAGGCGGTGCTCGACGACGAGCTGGGGGCCTATCTGCGCAGCCTCATCCAGAGCCCGGCGGTGGATCCGGCCATGTTCAACTGGGCCGAACTCAGCCAGATCGGCATCGGCGGGCATTTCCTCGCCTCCGACCAGACCCTGGCGCTCTGCCGCAGCCAGTACCGCCCGCAGGTGTTCCGCCGCGACCGGCGCGACGATTACGACAAGGCCGACCGCTACGGCGCCTGGGAAGCGGCGCGCGACCGGGCGAAACGGCTGATCGCGGCCGATCTGCCGGCGGGGCTGCCGGATGACGCCGCCCGCGCCGAGATCGTCCGGCTGCGCGCGCGCGCCGATGCCGAGATCGCCGCAACCGCAAAGGTCTCCGGACGCCGCGCGGTGATCTGAGCCGCCCGCGCCCCGGCGCGCGTCGATCTCCGCGCCCCGGCGCAGGAGGATGTCCAACGCGCGACGGGCTGCGGCAAAATGACGTTACGGCAGTATTGATTTTGCTGCGACGCAGCAATAGTCTCTGATCGTGGGCAGGACGGAGCGATCCGGACGGTCCGCAAAAGAGCCCGGTGGCGATCGGATAAGCGACCGCCGCCGGGCGTATCTGTTCGGCGATCATCCGTGCCGAAACCGCAGCCGCGTTGAAAAACGTGGCTTTTTTGTTGTCCGGCGCCGGGGCTTCGCTTCGGCGCTTGTCGGCCCGGAAACGCCCGGCCCCGTCGTCACCCGATGTCGGATAGCCGCTGTGCCGCACCGCGGCGACCGGCGCCCGAAAACCATCCGGCCGGCGCGGTCTGGTAGGCCCGGAGGGACTCGAACCCCCAACCAAGGCGTTATGAGCGCCCTGCTCTAACCAATTGAGCTACAGGCCCACCTCGCCCCGACTTAGCAGGATCGCCGGGGCGGTCAAGACGCGCGCGCCGGGACGTCGGCAACGCTACCCCGGCCGGGCGGCGCACGAAAGCGTGTCGCGAAAGGCCCGGCGTGCTGGTTCGGTGCGAAACCCGCGCGACCTGTCGATGTTGCGGGCGTTTCGAAATCAACTTGCCCTCAAGTCAATCGCGAAACGCTTTATATGGTTGTCTCGCGCCGGGGCGGGGACTAGAGAACCTCCCAAACGGACCCGGGGGCGCATATGACCGACAGCAAGAACGGCCTGACCTATGCCGATGCAGGCGTCGACATCGATGCCGGCAACGCACTCGTCGAGCGGATCAAGCCCGCCGCCCGGCGCACCAACCGACCGGGCGTGATGGCCGGGCTCGGCGGCTTCGGCGCGCTGTTCGACCTCAAGGCGGCCGGGTTCAAAGACCCGGTGCTCGTCGCCGCCACCGACGGGGTGGGCACCAAGCTGCGCATCGCCATCGACACCGGCACTGTCGATACCATCGGCATCGATCTCGTCGCCATGTGCGTCAACGACCTCGTCTGCCAGGGCGCCGAGCCCTTGTTCTTCCTCGACTATTTCGCCACCGGCAAGCTCGAGACGGACTCCGCTGCACTCATTGTCGAAGGCATCGCCGAGGGCTGCGTGCAGGCGCGCTGCGCGTTGATCGGCGGCGAGACGGCCGAGATGCCGGGGATGTATGCGCAGGGCGATTTCGATCTCGCGGGCTTTGCCGTCGGCGCGATGGAACGGGGGCGGATGCTCCCGGCCGATGTCGCCGAAGGCGATGTGCTGCTGGGCCTCGCCTCGAACGGGGTGCATTCCAACGGCTATTCGCTGGTGCGCAAGCTGGTCGAGGTCTCCGGGCTCGGTTGGCAGGCCGACTGCCCGTGGGGCAAGGGCGACCTCGGCGAAGCCCTGCTTGCACCCACGCGGCTCTACGTGACCGCTGCCCTCGCGGCGATCGACGCCGGCGGCGTCCATGCGCTCGCCCATATCACCGGCGGCGGCATCACCGAAAACCTGCCGCGGGTTCTGCCCGAGGGGCTGGGCGCGCTGGTCGATCTCGAGGCCTGGAGCCTGCCGCCGGTGTTCCGCTGGCTGGCCGACACCGGCGGCATGGCGCAGGCGGAGCTGCTCAAGACCTTCAACTGCGGCCTCGGCATGATCCTCGCGGTCGATCCGCACCGGCTGGAGGGGGTGCGCGCCGCCCTCGAGGCGGCCGGCGAGACCGTGGTTCAGATCGGCCGGGTGCAGGCCGGCGACGGCGTCCGCTATCTCGGCGCGCTGGGGTGAGCCCGGACAGACAAACCGGTGCGAAACGGGTCGCCATCCTGATCTCCGGGTCCGGGTCCAACATGGTCGCGCTGGCCGACAGCATGTCGGGCGACCATCCCGCCCGCCCGGTCCTGGTGTTGTCGAACCGGCCCGGCGCCGGTGGCCTGGCCCGGGCCGAGGCCCTGGGCATCGCCACCGCGGCGGTCGATCACCGGGCCTTCGAAGGCGACCGGGCCCGGTTCGAGGCGGCGCTGGGCGAGGTGCTCGCCGCCGCCGAGCCGGATGTGATCTGCCTTGCCGGTTTCATGCGCATCCTGACCCCGGCCTTCACCCGGGCCTGGGCGGGCAGGGTGCTCAACATCCACCCCTCGCTGCTGCCGAAATACCCCGGGCTGCACAGCCATGCCCGCGCCCTCGAAGCCGGCGACGCCGAGGCCGGCTGCACCGTCCATGAAGTGACCGAAGCGCTCGACGGCGGCCCGATCCTCGGTCAGGCGCGGGTGCCGGTCCTGCCCGGCGACACGCCCGAAACCCTCGCCGCCCGGGTGCTGGTCGAGGAGCACAGGCTCTACCCGGCCGTCCTGCGCCGCTTCGTGACCGGCGACCGCACACCGGTCCTGTTCGGCTGACAGACGGCGGCCCTGTGTCGCCCCGGCGCGGGTCCCCGACCATCCCGGCGACACGCCCGAAACCCGCGCCGCCCGGGTGCTGGACGAGGTGCCCCGGCTCTCCCCGCTCAGTCCCGCGCCA
>SWCD01004362.1_pt1 | contig 41949 bp, 48 predicted proteins | sample 4693011 | NCBI WGS metagenome assembly SWCD01 (sample SAMN10267278, study PRJNA491770) | bioreactor metagenome | isolation source: DHS bioreactor inoculated with marine | place: Japan: Omine Ridge, Nankai Trough
TAATATGTCGTCGTGGTCGATATACTTGGGGTCGTAAAGCTTGTGCCCGTTCCAAGGATCGGACCGCCCGTAGCAGCGGCGTACCAGTTCAGGGTCGCTGTCCCAGAGCTTGCCGTGGCACCAAGGGTGACCGCTCCGGGGCCGCACGTGGAACTCGGGGTCGTTCCCGTTATGGTAGGTACCGAACTAAAGGTAACCGTTAATGTTGTGGCTGGCGTAGCCAAAGATGGGGGATTAGAGCATGGCAAACCAAGGTTCGATCCCGTATACCAGGCGTAATAGGTGCCCGATGTTGCAACTACCGACCCTCCTAAAATACCAAGACCTTGAAGAGGGCTAGTACTCCATACCAAGGTTCCAGATCCTGACGGAGTGTTCGTCACAAAGCTGTTCAAATCTACGGTGGGATTACCACAGACAACAGTGGTGTTTACACTTAATGAGGGAGCAACATCACAGTCCTGAGCCTTTGAGGACATGAAGAACAAAAGAAAAAGCACCAAACAAACAAATTCTTTGGGAAATGCTAGAACTCTTCTCTTTTCGTATTTTAAATAATTAAGAGTCATATTCATATTTTATTACCATCATGCCATGAACGCACCCCCATTTTGTCGAAGACAAAATGCATTATTCATGAATAAAATCATCTCCCAATATTAAGAAAAAAACCTCCATCCCCCTAATGAACTAGGCCAAATATGGGTTAATCGGTTGAAATGTAAAAAATTGTGGGATTCCCTATCCTTAGTCGATTTCCGCAGAGGCCACTTCGGCCTCCGGATGGATTTTTTTGACCAGGCCCTGTAGTACTTTCCCCGGGCCTACCTCAACAAAGGAACTAGCGCCGTCCTGCACCATTTTTTGAACACTTTGGGTCCATTTTACAGGTGCTGTTAGCTGGGAAATAAGATTTTTCTTTATCTCCTCCGGATCGGTGACCGACGAGGCATTTACATTTTGATATATCGGACAAGTGGGGACTTTGAAATTGGTACTTTTTATGGCGGCCGCCAGTTGTTCCCTTGCAGGCTCCATCAAAGGGGAATGGAAGGCTCCACCCACTGGCAACACCAATGCCCGGCGCGCTCCGGCTTCCTTTAACTTTTCACAGGCCAGATTTACAGCTTCCACCTCCCCGGAAATCACCAATTGGCCAGGACAGTTATAGTTAGCGGGGACAACGATTCCTGTAATTTCAGCACATATTTTCTCCACAATGGCATCTTCGAGCCCTAAAACAGCTGCCATGGTACCGGGCTTTAGCTCACAGGCCCTTTGCATCGCCATCGCACGTTGTGTTACCAGTTTAAGTGCGTCCTCAAAATTTAAACTGCCATTGGCCACCAGGGCGGAAAATTCCCCCAAGGAATGCCCGGCTACCATATCTGGCTTAAAGCCATCGCCCATAACCTTGCCCAAAACAACGGAGTGCAAAAAAATAGCAGGCTGGGTAACCTTGGTCTGTTTAAGGTCCTCGGCACTACCTTCGAACATGATGTCCGTAATGGAAAACCCCAAAATTTCATTGGCCTTTTCAAATAGTTGCTGTGCCAAAGGATACTTTTCATAGAGCCCCAAGCCCATACCGGTAAACTGCGCCCCTTGTCCGGGGAAGATATATGCATTCATTGGTTTGAATTTATGAGGGTAAAAATAGGGAATTTTTGTTGATGGTCGATGAATTGTGCCAAGGGTTAAGGGCTAAAGCTTAAAGGTCATAAAAACACATGACCCCAAAGTCATAACCCATAATTCTATACTTGGGAAGTGGCTGATGAATATGATTGAAAATCAAAAATACTAAACTACAAACAGAAAAACACCAAACCCTTATTTAAACCAGCTAGAATACGTTACATAATTTGCCGCTATCCGATCTATCTCCCCTTTGCTGAGATCAGTACCGACTTCCTTTATTTTTTTGGCCGGCATTCCGGCAAATACAGATCCCGAAGGGACATGGGTGCCTTTGGTCAGCACCGCTCCTGCAGCTATAATACTATTGCTCTCCACGACACAATCGTCCATGATAATACTGCCCATACCCACCAAAACGTTATCGTGTAATGTACACCCATGAACTATGGCATTGTGGCCAATAGAAACGTTATTGCCAATCGTGGTCGGGGATTTTTGGTAGGTACAATGCACCACGGCCCCGTCCTGAACGTTTACCCTATTGCCCATTTTTATAAAATGGACATCGCCGCGCAAAACGGCATTAAACCACACGCTGCATTCGTCGCCCATGACCACGTCGCCTACGATCGTTGCATTTTCTGCAATAAAACAATCCTTGCCCAATTGGGGCGACTTACCATTTATCGTTTTTAAAACCATGCTCGAAGATAGTCAGAATTAGAGATTTGAACAATAGGGGAATATTCAAAAAAATCTCAATTTACTGCAGGGCAATTACAATCGTACCTTTTCTCGGAAGGTTGGCCAAAGTCATAGCCCAAGGTAATTTGGTGAAAACCACCGTTGTCATAGCGTATATCCCCCATTTGATAGGAATAATTATAGGAAACCATAAAATTCTTAAAGTTGACCCCCACAATCGGAGTAATAAGTTGAAGACGCTGATATCCAAAATCGCCATCGGCCAAATATTGGATGCCATCAAACCCCAATCGATAGGATAGTCCGGCCCAAACCTTGCCGAAATCTACATCGCGATAAACCTTGGCATTAAAATCCATGGATTTTTCCTTTGTAAATTCGGTCAATTGAAGTAATACCGATGGTTCCAACTGCCAAATATCCTTACCAAATACATATCCCACGGAAAAGAGATATCGTCTAAGGTTATCGAATTCGATTGCCGTATATAGATCACGACCACTGCCCAAAACATTCAGCACGGCAACATGGGCATAAAATTCCATCAAATTATAGGACATCCCCAAATCCACATTAAAATAACTGACGCTATTTTTACCTCCGGTGATTATGGGGTCTGGATTGACCGAAACAAATTCACTCTCATCCAAATTACTTTGCAAAACCCCAACGTTGACCCCGAAAGACAACTGATTCAAAACCCTGGGGTCCGGGGAAAACTGTAAATGGTGGGCATAGGTGGCTTTTATTCCGGTTTGGGAGTGGTAGCCATTGGCATCATTAAAAAATATGGCACCAATCCCACTTTTCTCCCCGATCCTGGAATTAAAGTTCAACGTCTGGAGGCTTGGCGCCTCGTTCACATTGAACCATTGCTTTCTAATGGTACCCCGGATTTTTGTCCCTTGGCTTATTCCGGCCATGGATGGGTATACCAAATAGTAATTATCGGACAAATAATCAAAATACACGGGAATCCCTTCCTGTGCATACGACCGAAGTCCAATAGCAAGGAATGAAAGCAAAATCAGTAGCTTAGGTTTCATCCAAGAGTTGGGGTAAGGATTTTAATTATGAACCAATTTCGACCAGTTCATCGTTCAAATATAAAATATAACGGATGAAATACTACATTATTGCTATTCGAATTGAATTAGATCGTCAACAACTATTAAGTTGAATATGAATTTACTTTAGCAGTTCCCATATCCCTTTCCACGATTTGTAAAATTGAAGATGTCCATAATTCCCGACTTTCCTTTTGAATCGGGAATAACTAGTAAATCCTTCGTATTTTTGTAAAAAATTAATTGACATGAAGGAATATACCATCACCGTTGTACCTACCAACCGTCCTACCATACTCAAATTTGAGACCAACCAATTTATAACCAAGAACAACAACTTTGAGTTTAAAAATGTAGACGAGACCAAAACATCTCCCTTGGCCAGACAACTGTTCTATCTGCCTTTTGTAAAGACCGTTTATATTTCGAGCAATTTTATAGCCATTGAACGATTTGACATCATAGAATGGGACGATGTTAAGGATGAAGTGGCCCAACAATTGGTAGAATATCTAAACGCTGGGGAACCCATCGTTTTGGAGGATGAAAACACCAAAAACGCAGCGGTCACCGTTTATGCAGAGGTAACCCCCAACCCTTTTGTAATGAAATTTTTGGCCAACAAAAAGCTCGTGCTCACTACCTATGAATTCAAAAGCGCAGAAGAGGCCCAAGATTCCGAACTAGCAAAAGAACTTTTTCAATTGCCGTACGTTAAAGAGGTCTTTTTAGATGAGAATTACGTTTCGGTACGTAAATATGCCACGGCCGATTGGGACGTGGTCACCATGGAACTCCGGGAATTGATTCGAAATTACATAGCCAGTGGAAAAGACGTCGTTACTTCGGAAAGCGTCCCAACTCGAAACACCCAACAGCAACAAAAACAACAGGAAAGGGACGACCTGGACGATATCTCCAAGCAAATCATAAATATTTTGGAAGAATACGTTAAACCGGCCGTAGCCAACGATGGAGGCAATATTGTCTTCGAGTCCTATGATCGGGACAACAAGAAGGTCAATGTCATCTTGCAAGGTGCTTGCAGTGGTTGCCCGTCCTCTATCTATACCCTGAAAAACGGAATAGAGAACATTTTGAAAAACATGATGGGCGATAAGGTACACGAAGTGGTTGCCGTAAACGGGTAAAAAAGCTCAAGTGTCAAATTCAAACCCAAGTACAAGTATCAGGTTCAAACACAAGTACCATTATCTGACTCTGGACTCTTCGCATATAGCTATAGACTACCCGCGGTTTGGGCATGGCGCAAGGAAAACTACATATCTTTAAATTCACCTCCAAATTTTATGGATTGCGTTTTTAATTCGTTAACTTTAACAGAATCCTAAAAACATAGTATTATGGCAGTATTAAAAGTTATAGAAATTTTGGCCAATTCTGATAAAAGTTGGGAGGACGCAGCCAAAAACGCAGTGTCCCACGCCTCAAAATCAGTAAAGAATATTCGCTCCATTTATATGCACGAACAGAGCGCTACGGTAAAAAATGGAAAAATAGACAACTACCGGGTAAATGTGAAAATCACTTTTGAAGTTGATTGACGCCTTCTTTTGCCAATATCTTTTAAGTGCCTTTAGGGGCACTTTTTTATTGTGACCGTTGGACAGCACATAAATCTCCCTTATATTTAGGTTTAACACAAAAATAACATCTAGGATTTACCAATTTTTGCACGAGCCGGTGAATTTTAGTTGTTTTGTAAAGAATAGACAAAAGCGAAATAGATATGGAAATAGTAGACAACTCAAAGGAATATTTGGAAAAAGCAATGTTAATGGCCTGGGAACTGCTTCCCAGTCTAATTTCGGCAGCCCTTATACTTATTATTGGGCTATGGATCGTTAGGGTCATTAACAGATTGGTAAGGAAATTTTTCGAAAAGAAGGATTATGACCTAGCGTTGGAGAGTTTCTTGCAAAGTTTTATAAACATTGCCCTAAAGGTGGTCTTATTTATACTGGTGATCACCCAATTGGGCGTACAATCCTCTTCCCTGATCGCTATCGTTGCTTCCGCCGGTTTGGCCGTGGGTTTGGCTTTGCAGGGATCCTTGGCCAATTTTGCAGGCGGGGTACTTATCCTGTTATTTAAACCTTTTAAAATCGGGGATTTTATTTCTGCCCAAGGAGTGGATGGCACGGTTAAGGAAATCACGATCTTTACGACCAAGATCAGTACCTTTGGAAATCAGATCGCCATAATTCCCAACGGGCAATTGTCCAATAACAACATCATCAACTACAATGCCCAAGATACCCGACGGGATAAGATAGACGTCGGTATCGGTTACGATTCCAATATCAAGAAAGCGAAGGAAATCCTGTTGCAGATTTGTTCCGAAAATGATAACATTCTTAAAGAACCTGCACCCGAGGTCTACGTTGGGGAACTAGGGGCGAGCTCCGTAAACCTGACGCTCAGATTTTGGGCCAAGAACGAAAATTTTTGGGCAGCCCATTTTCATGTTTTGGAAGAACTAAAATATCGATTTGACGCAGCAAATATTGAGATTCCCTTTCCACAAACGGTAATGCATACTTTGCCAGCTAAGAGTTGATGGATTGTGGTTGATGGTTGATGGAAAATACGAAACTGGAAAGAGGTTAACAGTTTACAGTTGCAGTTGGCAGATTTGTTCAAGGTTGATGGTTAAAATCACTGCTGCCCATTAAAAAGACAAAAGACCGCTGTGCTAAAAGATGAAGGACGTAGAACTTTCCCAACCCCTTGAGGCAAATTATGTTGCAAATGTCCAAAAGTGCACATTTTAATTTTTCCATCAAACAGGAAATATTAAACTGAAATCGACACGATGCTAAAATCGGCCCAGTACATTTAAAATAGGCACATTCAGAAGTAGCATAATCACTTGTAAATCAAGTAATTAATCCGTATATTTAGGTATAATAAAACCCCGAAAATGAGTCTTCAGCTCGAAAAACGGGGTTTTGATCTTAAATACCATGACCAAAGTACGAAGATTATCCGGATTTCAGCACAGCTTTACATTTTCTTCCCAGACCGAACAGTTCGATGCCTTTTATGCACGGTTTCTCGAGGGCGACCTGGGCAAGATCTACATCGCCGTCCCGTGGGACGAACTGGTAACGGCCTTCAAACTGGGGGAGCCCAAAAAGGGCCCTAGGTCCATCTTCTCGGCCAAGGGCAAACTGGCCCTTATGTTCCTTAAGAACTATTCCGGATTCTCGGACCGCAAACTTATGGAACAGCTGAACGGGAACCTGGACTGGCAGTTTTTCTGCGATATCTATCTGGGTGCCGACCGGCTGGACAATTTCAAGATGATCAGCGATATCCGCTGCGAGCTGGCCGGGAAACTGGACATGGACAGGGTACAACAGGCCTTCTACGGACATTGGTCCCCCTGTATGAAGGACAAGGGCTCCATTACCATGGACGCCACCTGTTACGAGAGCCATCTACGGCACCCCACCAACGTAAAGCTTTTATGGGAGTCGGTGGACTGGCTCCACTCCCTGATGAAGGACATCTGCAAAGAGACGGGGGAGACGCTGCCCCGTAGCAAATACCTTAAATGGAAAAAGCGCTACGTGTCCTATAGCAAGATGAGGAGGAAGACCAAAAAGAAGAGAAGGGCGCTGACCCGGGGCCTGCTCCTGTTGCTCGGCAAACTCGGCGGCGAGGTTGACCGGTTGGAGGCGCGGCACGCGGTAGCGATGACCAAGGACCAATATCGGCGAAGGGCGACGGCCAAGAAGGTGCTCGCCCAACAGCACGGATATTTCCACCATGGCAAAAAACCGAAGGACCGTATCGTGAGCATGGACAGGCCCTACATCAGGCCCATCGTAAGGGGCAAGGAAATAAAGCCGGTGGAGTTCGGGGCCAAGGCCCACAAGTTCCAGATCGACGGGATCAGTTTTTTGGAACATCTTGGCTTCGATGCCTTCCACGAGGGCAACCGTTTCCAGGACACGGTCTTCAAGGCCCAGCGACTTACCAGGACCAGAACGAGATTGGTGGGAGCCGATGCCATCTATGCCACCAACAAGAACCGGAAGTTCGCCACCAAATACGATATCAGGACCGATTTCAAGAGAAAGGGCAGGGCCGGCAAGCACGAAAAACAACGGATCAAATTGGCGGGCGCCATCACCAAGGAACGGGCCAGCAGGCTGGAGGGCAGTTTTGGCAAGGACAAGGAACACTACCACCTGAAAAGGATAAGGGCACGAACCAAGCCCACCGAGGTCCTATGGATATTCTTCGGCATCCATACGGGCAACGCCCTGGAGATCGGCAGGCGGATGGCTGCCACGGCACTGGAAAAAGCAGCTTAGACGGCGACGATCTGAAAGGCCGATGGGAAAGGCATGTCCCGACCCCAAAAAATCAGTGCGGAAACCACCCAAGGACTACCAGAAACCTTCTTGCAGCTACCAAATCATAAAAAATCCCGGGAATATGGAAATCCCAGGATCCGTTCTGTCCAGAATTTAATAAAAATCGACCTACTCCTGAATATGCCTAAAATATGATTGTCCGGCAAAATACCAAAGCGCCTAAAAATGTGATTATCCCGCGACATCGAGCCTTTCGACTTCGCTCAAGGTAAACTAAAGTCGAGATGCATTTGACTGTGCTTCGACTGCCTGCCCGACTTGTCATTCCGGCGGGCGCTCAGCATGACAAAAGTGAAATTTAGGTGCTCAAACAGACAAGCATAAAACATAAACTTATAAACTTATTCCGAACTTGATACTTGAGCTTGGGTTTGCGCTTAAGTTTCCCCTACTTTCGCTTTCCCTGTAAGATAAAATCCTTTAGATAATAAGGTTCAAAATAGGCTACATCCTCAAAATCTTTCCCCTTATATTTTAAGTGTGAAAGTTGCGCCATTTCCCTTGCTGAAGGTACGGCAGCAGTGTCAAATTCAAAATTGGGATAAGATAATATTCCCTTGCATTTATCGGCACCACTTCCCATTACAAGAACTCTTCCCTTCCCAGAGAATTCACTAAAGGAATTTTCCGCTATAATTTCGGCCTTGGTTTCCCGAAGCGTATTAAAATCCGCATCGAAAACTGCCGAATAGACTTCCATACGCCGGGCATCCAGTACAGGGATAATAAAATTAAAGCTTGTTTTTTTTTTCTGATGGGCCATGCTTTCCAATGTAGAAACGGAAATCAGTGGTACATCTAGGGAAAAACAAAGTCCCTTGGCTGCCGACACTCCAATCCGAAGTCCGGTGTAGGAGCCAGGGCCCTTGCTCACGGCAACGGCGTCCAAGTCTGAAAAAGCCAAGGAAGCCCTATTCAAGGTCTCTTTAATAAAATTGTGCAATTCCTCGGCATGTGAATAGTTGGAGCTGTCGTGCTCCCTTAGGCCAAGGAGTTCGCCGTCCCTTGCAATACTTACGGAGCAATTTGTGGTTGCCGTCTCTAAATTAAGGATTAAAGCCATAAGAGCGCAAAGATAAGATAATGGGGTATAAAACTGAGTTGGACTTACCTGCTTTTCTGAATTGCGTAGAATTTTTGGCCAATAAAAGCCCCCAAATATTTTTTAACCTTTGGGGGCATCGGTATCTTTAACAAGCAAAAAATGTAACCAAACGTGTTAGATCAATTCAGCACAATCGGTATCCCAAAATAGTATTCCAACACCTTGAGCCTAAATATGTAGTTGTATTTGGCACTGATTACCTGTGCTTCGGCATCATCCACCCGGGATTGCGCCTGACTGTAATCGAAGGCGTTCATAAGGCCCGCATCGTACTTTTCCTTGGAATAGTCATAGGCCAAGCGCCGTGCCTCCAATGTCTTTTGGGCAGCCTCATAAGCCTTGGAATAGCTTTTTACGTCTACATAGGCTTGGTTGACGTTGGTCTCCAGCGTTAATTTATCCTGTTGCAATTGCAGTTCGGCCTTTTTAACAGAAATTTCCGAGCGCTGCACATTGTTTCTTATGCTAAACCCATTAAAAACCGGAATATTCAGTTGGGCCCCAAAAGACATTCCATCATTGAGCCATAACTGATCCCTGAACCCGATCAGATCCCCGGTCAATGGGTCATAATTTTGATTGGAATATCGGGTATTGTAATTTATGAATGCCGAAAGCGTGGGATAATAGGCCCCCTTAGCAATTTCGAGATCCTTATTGGCCAAGTCCACATTGGTCTTTGAAAATTTGATGTCGTCCCTAAAAGTCAATGCCTTTTCATATATGTCCTTGGAGGTATTGTTCAGGATATCGGAAGGGGGAACTTCAAATTGTTCATCTGAAATATCGAAATTTTCATAATCGGTAATCTGCAGCATCTGGGCCAAGTTGATACGGGAGATCAGCACCATGTTTTCTGCGTTAACGATCTGTTGCTCCAAATTGGCCGCCGTTGCCTCGATTTCCAATTGATCTCCCTTGGGAACCGATCCTGCGGCTACAAGGTCCTTGGTCCGGCTTAAATCCTGAAGGGTGCCCGCATATTGTGCCTGGTATACCTTTAGGCTCTCCTTATTGGAAAGAATTTGCAAGTAGGCATTCGCCACGTTCAGACCAATATCTTCCCTCAGATTGTCCAAACGGTACTGGTTTGCAATGGCGTTCATTTTCGCCCGGTTTAGGCGATGCACGTTCCTAAGCCCATCAAAAAGTGTAAGGCGGGACGTTGCATTCCCGGTTACGGAAAAAATAGTGCCCGTTATATATGTATTGGTCGTGGGGTCTGTAATAAGACCTCTGTTTCCCGAGGCACTCGTGGAGAGGTTAAAATCGGGCAACATGGCGCCAAGGGCGTCGGACTTGTCGATTTTTGCATTTTCTAGATCCAATTCATATTGCTCAATGGTCAGGTTGTTTTCCATGGCGTAATTTACACACTCTTCCAGGGTCCATTTTTTCTGTTGTGCCATGGCACTTGTAATGGAAATAAGTAACAATATGATCGTTGTTGGTAGTTTCATTCGTAATACGATTTGTTTACTATTAATTATGTCCGATTAAGCCTTCTTGTCCTCTTCCTCGCCTTTCTTGATAGGTTCGGTCTTGTTCCATACCTTCACCTTGTCGTCCTTGGTAAGACCGGAAACAATCTCTACATTAATACCGTCGGATATACCCGTTTCAACATCCTTGCGCTCAAATTTTTGTTCACCGGTCTCCACTTCCACAAAGGGTTTGTCCGTTTTGGTATCGAATTGCAAAAGAGCCTCGGGGATTACCAGCACGCTATCCTTTTTTTCGAGCACCAAGGAGGCGTTGGCACTATAGCCGGCACGGACCATAAAATCATCCTTTACATCGACGTCCCCTTCTATCTTAAACTGGACCGCTCCGGATTCCTCGACCCCCTTGGGAGCGATAAATCTCAATTTTGCGTCCAAGGTCTTCCCTTGAACGGCTCCCAGGCTTATGGTCAACGGCATGCCCACTTTTAGCTTGCCGACTTCCCCTTCGTCTACCTTGCCCTCGAATATCATCTTGCTAAGATCGGCGATGGTTGCAATGGTGGTTCCATCGTTAAAGTTGTTGCTCTGGATAACCTGGTCCCCTTCTTTGACCGGAATTTCCAATATGGTCCCGGAAACGGTAGCCCGTACGTTGGTGTTTGCAGTTGAGGAACCTCCCGAGGAACCATCCCTGATAATCTGATAATCGGACTGGGCATTCTTCAATTCCTGCTTGGCCTGGTCATATTGCAACTTTATATTGTTGAAATCCTGATCGGCGATGACCCCTTTTTCGAACAGCCCCTTATTTCTATCGTACTCTATCTTTACATTGTTGAGGGCCAACTCGGCGTTCCTTACCCTTCCCCTGGACTGGTTCAAGGCTTGTTCATTGGGGACAACCTTGATGGTCGCGATCAATTCACCGGCCTGGACCTTAACGCCCTCTTCCAGGTAGATCTTGTCGATAATCCCCGAAATCTGGGGCTTGATCTCCACTTCATCCTGGGGTATTACTTTTCCAGTTGCCACGGACTTCTTTTCGATATTGCTTATAAATGGGTTTTTTGTATCGTATTGGATGGCAGATTTGCTGTTGGACTTCACAAAAAAGGCGGCCGCCCAAAGGGCCCCGAGGACCAAGATTCCTATACCTACGTATTTTAGGACTTTTTTCATTGTTGATGGTGTTTTTGTTTATGGTTTGTTGTTATTGTGTTTAGTGTTGGTAAAGTTTATGGTTTATAAGTCTAATGTTTATCAATGGTTCTGTTTACCTAAACTTCGGTTTAAACTTGAGCTGGATTCTTGAACTTGTACGTCGATCCCTCTCCTGCCAACTGCAACTGCATACTGGCAACTGTATACTGTCCATATTCTATTCGCTATATTCTTTTTTCTATTGAGCTTGATTCTTGACTTGAACTTTATTCAATTACTCCTCCCTAAGCGCATCTATGGGTTTTATGCTGACAGCCCGCTGGGCCGGTATCAAGCCTATCAAAGTCCCAAGGACCACCATGATCAACAGGGCCCCGATAACGTATGGAATGGGTACCGTTGGATTGGCATAGGGCATATCAATATCCTTTGTTAGATAACCAACCAACTTCAATACTGCAGCACCCAAAATAATGCCCATGATTCCGGCCACCATGGTCAAAAAAACGGATTCCAACATTATTAGGGAACGAACCTCCTTGGGGGTTGCCCCCAAAGCCCTTCTAACGCCCAACTCTTTTGTCCGTTCCTTTACGGATATCAACAAAATATTTCCAATGCCGATGACTCCTGCCAAAATGGTTGCGATTCCGACCACCAACGACATAAACGTCATGCCCCTGGCAAAGCCCATTATCTTTCCAAACATCTCACCGAGATTAAAGGAACCGAAAGCGCGCTCATCATTTGGATCTACATGGTGCTCGCTTTTTAAAATAGATTTTACATCGGATTCTGCTTTTACCACGTCGGCATCATCGTAGGCGGCAATGGAGAAGAAATCCACATTGTTCCCCGTATTGTACAACTTCTTATAGGTAGAAAACGGAACAAAAATATCCCCATCGCTTTCAAAACCACCTCCAGGTGTGAATTTGTGGACGCCAATCACTTGAAAATAAATGTTATCTATCCTAACATAGCCCCCAATCGGATTCTCGTCCTTATCAAACAATTCCTTTTGGGTACGTTCCCCAATGACACATACCTTACGGGCTTGTTCTATATCCTCATCATTGATAAATCTTCCCCCGTCGTAAATTTTCTTGGTGGAAATCTTGGTATATACCGGATAGTCCCCATAGATGGCATAACTGCCCGTCTTTTGCCCTCGTACAATATTTGCCTTGCTACCTCCAAATACTCCCTTTGCATTCCTTGGGGCTATATACTGTATGGCAGGGACCCTGTTTTTTATCGTTTCTGCATCCTGCAATTTCAGTTGCAGGCTTCGTCCGGTCTTATATCCGTCATAGGGCATACTCGTGCTCATGGCCCATACAAACATACTGTTCATGGCAACGCTCTGAAAAGCCTTTTCAAAACCGTTGTCCAGTCCTTTGGCTGAGCCGGCTAGGGCAATATAGATAAAAATCCCCCAGAGTACCCCTACGATAGTGATTATGGTCCTGGTCTTGTTCTTGCCAATGGAACCAAAAATCTCCTGCCACGTATTGCTGTCAAATAGAAATCTCATATTACTCGTCCCTTAATGCCACTATCGGCTTTATGCGTGCTGCCCGTTGGGCAGGAATGTACCCTGCCACCGCACCAAAAATTATCAAAATCACCGTCGCAAAAATTGCGGTCCCCGTATCGATATAGGGGTCTGTAATAAAATAGTCCTTAAGTTTTTCCCCGAGGGAACTTAAAATCGCTATCCCTATCATCATCCCTACAAAACCGGAAATGGTGGTTATAAATATGGATTCCAACAAAATGGTCCCAACTACGGATTTTGGCGTGGCTCCCAAAGCTTTTCGAATACCCAATTCCTTGGTCCGCTCCTTGACCACAAAGACCATGATATTGCTAATCCCGATGATGCCGGCTATGATGGTCCCAAAGGCCACCATGGCAACGATTATCTGAAGCACACCGGCAAACTGCTGGTTCTTTTGAAGCTGATCGGCAATATTCCGGATAAAGATCCCACTCTGATCGGCAGGACTGATATACTTTTTGTTCCTAATAAATTCATTCAATCCCTTTTCAAAGGCCATCGCCCCTGCGTAACCGAGCTGCTCCTTAAAGGCTACGATAATCTGCCCGACCTTGTCATTACTTTTTTCCACCAATTGAAGCGTGGTATAGGGTACATACAAAGATCTTTCCTCATTGTCCCCACCGTCGTCCTGGTAAACCCCAATGACCATATAGGCGCTTCCCCCTACATCTACATATTTGCCCAGTGCGTTCTGGCTTCCAAAAAGATCCTGCTGCACCAACCTTCCAATGACCGCATATTTCGTTTTATTCTTAATATCCTCCTCGTTGAGGAATCGGCCTTTCATCAAAATAGTTTTTTCGGCAAACTGATGGGATGGAGCGACCCCCAACACGGAATAATTATTGGATTCACTTTCGTATTTAACCAAATAATTCCGAACAATTCTTGGGGTGATATACTCTAGAAAAAATGGAAAATTCTTTTTGATATCCTCCAAGTCACTGTTGTCAAACTCGATTTGCCGGTTGGATTTATACCCTTTATATGGAATGGTCGTGGTGCCTGGATAAATTCTCAAAATATTGGTGGCATCATTGCCAAAAAACCCGTTAAAAGTATTGACAAGACCATTGCCAAAGCCAAATAGCACCACAAAAATAAGGATGCCCAGAGCCACGGTAAACCCCGACAGGAACGTCCGCAGCTTGTTCTTTTGGATCGTCTCAAAAATTTCCTTCCAATTGTCCCTGCTAAACATAGGCCGAAGCTCTTACTTGCTTAATTTTTTTGTCCTCCAAGATTACCCCGTCCTTTAAGTGTACGATTCTCTTGCACATATCGGCGATATCCGGTTCATGGGTCACTATCAAAATAGTATTGCCCGCATCGTTTATTTTTTGGATCAGGTCCATAACCTCATAAGAGGTCTTGCTGTCCAAAGCCCCTGTAGGTTCATCGGCCAATAAAACCTTTGGTTCCGCTGCCATGGCCCTTGCTATGGCAACCCTTTGCTTCTGACCTCCGGAAAGCTCGCTTGGCAAATGATTGGCCCATTCCTTTAGACCTACTTGCTCCAAATATTTTAGTGCCTTTTCCTGCCGTTCCTTTCTGCCCACCCGCTGATAATACAAGGGAAGGGCAACATTCTCCAAGGCGCTCTTATAATTGATAAGGTTAAAGGACTGGAACACAAAACCCAAAAACTTGTTCCTGTATTTGGCAGCCTTGGTCTCGTCGAGGTTTTTTATGGGAACCCCATCCAAAGTATATTCTCCTGAGTCCGCCTCGTCCAACATGCCCAAAATATTCAACAACGTAGATTTTCCCGAACCGGAAGACCCCATAATGGCAACCAATTCCCCTTCGTCTATGTAAATATTTATTCCTTTTAATACGTGGAGGGTATTGCTCCCCATTTTATAGGATTTATGAAGGTTCTTTATTTCGATCATATTGGTATGTATTAGTGGACCCAGGAAATTTGCACTGGGAATAAGACTTACAAATTCTATAAATGTTACGATAGAAAATGCAAATTTTATGTTAAATAATGGCTATAAACTAAATATATGGGATTTGGGGACGGTTTTATCCGTTTAAAAACTAAGGAATATATAGGCTGGCCACTTCTCGCCCGTTACCAAAAGGACGCTCCATCCATATTTTCCCAGCATAAAAAAGATGCTTTCAAGGGTAAAATGGACCACAGTTCGTAAGAAGTAGAATAGGTTTCAGATTTGATATGACCACTGCCAAGTCAGTCGGCCTTGACAAAACACTTTTAATTTGCGAATATAAGACCCTTTACATCGACCTTTTCTTCCGCACAGTTTATTAAAATTAAGTCTAGGATCTCATTTTTTTAAAGACGAAATAAAATAGACCAGCTATAAGCACATAGGGAATGGCCATTAAGTAGATGATTCCGTTGTTGATGCCCTTCGCAGTTGCATTATCATCCCCGCTTTCCAGGACCGCACGGCACATGGCACATTGTGCCTCAGAAATCTGAGGAAGTAGGATTGCAATAAGGAGCAATAAAAAGACCAGATTTTTCTTCATCTTAAATATATTTTGATGGGGCGGTGAGCCACAATATTCAACTTGGATAATAAGGTGATATCAGCAAAAAAACAACAACGCCCGAAATCGCCACATACAACCAAATGGGAAAGGTGATACGGGCCAATTTTTTATGGGCTTCAAATTTCTTTAAATACGCATGTGTATAGGCGCGTAATACAAGGGGTATTAAAACAATGGACAAAACAATGTGGGTAATCAACACAAAAAAATAAACGTACTTTATGGTCCCCGTTCCCCCATAAACCGTGGGATCCGAGGTCATATGGTACACAATATACAGAATTAAAAATAGAGCGGATAAACCAACACAAGTCGTCATTAGATCATGGTGCAATTTTCTTTTACCTACCTTAATTGCCCAAAACGCAGTCATCAGCAATACCACTGTAATTCCGTTTATCGTTGCGTATATCGGCGGCAGAAAGCCCATTCTTTCCACATTGGGAATCTTTACTCCGAACAAAATTGCCACTATGACCGGGACCGCAATAGATATTGCGGTAATCCATCGGTTGATTTTTCGCTCCCTGGCCGAAATTGGTTCCATGATTCCTATTGAACTCGTTTAATTTTTTTTAATTGTCCAAAAAGTTTAAATGGGTCATTCCTTCAAAAGTTTTCTAATATCCTCTTTTAGGATCGTTATGTCCTGCTTTTCCCCGATATCATTCTTCCCATCCGCTTCGGAAATTGCGCCCTTATAATAAATTTTTGGATTGCCATAAGGATCCAATCTACATCGTATATACCCATTTTTATCAACTAAGGCAAACATTCCTGAATGCTCAAACCCTCCCGGAGCATCGGGCACTTGGGTAGCCAAAAGGTTAAAACCTATGTTGGCCAAGTCATATATGGCCTCCCTATCCCCTGTGAGCAAATGCCAATCCATATCCGTTATCCCTTTTTCCTCTGCGTATTCCTTAAGAACCGAAGGGGTATCATGATCGGGATCTATGGTAAAGGATGCCACCCCAAAATCTTCCAGCCCCTCAAACTCGTTCTGGATCTGGACCAGGTTTTTGTTCATTAACGGGCATATGGTCGGGCAACTGGTAAAAAAGAACTCAACGACATATACCTTTCCCAAATAATCCTTGTCCGTAATCAATAAACTGTCTTGATCGAGAAAGGCAAACGATGGCACCTTCCGTCTTTTTCCATCAATCTCCAAATACGCAAGGGGGCCCGAATTATCCGGACCGCTCAACCTATCATTTTGGATAACCTTTCCGGTCGTTATCCGATCAATGATTCTCGGTATAAAAATGATTCCAAAGACCAATAAGATAAACGAGACCCATACATAGGTATATTTACTTTTGTTCATTTCTATATTATTGCTTGTTACTTGCCAATAGTTGATTGCTTGCAAATATACAATCCCATTTCATTTAGCCACCTCCTTATGAGCTCCGCCCCATACTTCTAAAGATGGGATTTGAGAAGGCCTATTGGCCAATTTTATCCTTTGCCACATTGTTTTTCTTGAGGGCCATTCGGTATTCTGCCAACACAATCTTAACATCATCTGTCATTTTATTGCTCAGTTCGGCAACGAAAGTAGCATTAAAACCATATTTGGTGCCTTCTTCCTCATCGTCGTTTCTTCCCCTTAAATTCCCTGACTTATCTATTATAAAAACATAGGGCGTACCCAAATTATCATCAAGGCTCAAATTGGACTTGAGCGATCCAAATAAACTTTGGATTTGATGATCATCACCGAAAACAAAATGCCATTTTTCAGCATCTTCCCCAAGGGCGCCCAATTCCTCTTTAAGTTCGGCCACCTCGCTTTCTGTTCCCAATGGCATGACCATTACAAACTGAAAGTCGTTGAACCGGTAAAAGGGCTTGTAAATTTTTTCGTTCAGATTAAACGCATTGCCTTTCTTATGGGCCAAGTCGCGGCCCAAAAATCCCAAAATGGTAATTTTGTCGTTAAGGGTAACGGTAGGGGACATATCCTCTATAGTCCCTACTTTTTCAGTCAATACTGGAAGTTTTCCAAAATGATTGACGCCCGATGCAAAAAATATATAGGCCAATATGGGGAAAATGAAAAGTATTACAAGGACAGCGGTCTTCTTCATGGCTACTGAACTGCCTTTGATCGACAGCTCTGGGATGCAAGGTGTATAAATAAATTCCAACTACGCTCCCTTTAACCAGCGACCCGGACTCCGGAGTCCCGCTAATTGGGAGTCGTATAACCAAAACGATTTTGGCTTGTACAAAAATAAAAAAGACGGTATCAATACCGCCTTTCCTATCTGTTAATAATACGTTAGAAATTCCATTTCACGTAACCTGTCTGAAAGAGTACGTTGTGTACGTAATCTGCCTCAAAAAGCAGGATGAAAATTAAATAAGAGGCCAGGAACACGGGGGTCCAGATAGCCGCCCTTCTCAAGGAACTCCTTTCATCGCGCATGTGCATAAAATCCCAGGTTATATAATATCCCTTTACCAAGGTGAGGGTTATAAAGATCCAGTTAAGCAATTTCATCCCCAAAAAATGATGTTCCTCAAATATTGCGGGTCGCGTAATACCCAATGCGACCTCGACTACGGTCACTATAGTCAAGAGCACCAAAACCCCCCAAATTTTTTGGACGTTTGATTTAAATTTCAACTTACCCCTAAATATTGCTAAATTTTGTCCGTGAGCCATTTTTGTTAAATTAAGTCTTTATGAAAAACTTCCGCCTTCGTGGAAGTGAAAATACAAATCTTTTATACCAAATAGAAAAAGGTGAAAACAAATACCCAAACCAAATCCACAAAGTGCCAGTACAATCCAACTTTTTCCACCATTTCGTAGTGCCCCCGCCTTTCATACGTACCAAGGACAACGTTAAAGAAGATAATCATATTGATCAGCACTCCTGTAAAAACGTGGAATCCGTGAAAGCCAGTGATAAAAAAGAAAAAGTCGGCGAACATGCGATGGCCATATTCATTGTGAATAAGATTAGCACCTTCAACCACGTATTTGGCACCCTGAATCGTTTTCAAGGACTCGTCCCTACTTAGGACAACTTTACCTTTTCCGGTTTCGTCAGTGGTCTCCGTGCGGATCACTACATTGGGAGAAGCCATAAAGCCGTCTACCACCTCCTTAACAGAAACACTGGGCAAATATCCTTCCGCCTGAAACCAAGTACCTTCGTTCCTTTGCAATCTTATCCGTTCCCCCGGTGAATGTTTGGCAAAGTCACCCAAGGCTATACGCTCGCCGGTATTGGAATCTACGAAATGTAAAATACGGCCTCCTTTGGTCTCAATAGCACCACCAGATTCCCCCTTAATGAAGGTAGACCATTCCCAAGCCTGGGAGCCCAAGAAGATCAGACCGCCGATAATGGTAAAGAACATATACCAAACCACCTTGTTCTGCTGCATTTTATGTCCCGCATCCACGGCCAATACCATGGTAACAGAGGACATAATCAGGATAAAGGTCATAAATGCTACATAGTACATCGGGTATTCCCCGTGAAAAAAGGGGATGTGGGTAAAAACCTCATCGGCTATGGGCCATGAATCGATAAATTTGAACCTTGCAAATCCGTAAGACACCAAAAACCCGGAAAAGGTCAAGGCATCGGAAAGGAGAAAGAACCACATCATCAATTTTCCATAACTGGCTCCCAAAGGTTCGTTGCCACCGCCCCAAACGTTTTCTTCCGTACCCGCTGCTACCGTAGTATCCATATAATTATGTTATGTGTAGTATTATTAAAATTTTCACAAATTTACATTTTTTTCCGCTATAGAAAATTTTTGGCTTTTAAAATTGCGGAAAAAAACGGCTAAACAATTATTTATAATCTTTCCAAATAAAAACCAGGGCTTTCTATCCATAATTATGGAATGTTTAAAAAAATCAAATGTAAAGATAACCCAACAAACGCAATGATTTTAAAGCAATGTATAACCAAATATCAATGAAAAATTCGTGTAGTCCGAATTCCAGTAAGGATATTCACCTAATAAATTCTGATTTTTATTATATCGAAGTTCCACACTGTATTTTCCAGCATACTTATATCCAAGACCACAAATGATGATTCCGCTGTTGTGCATCTCTAAATCCGAATCCAAATTAGGGGCCGATTTATATTGATATTGCAATTTGGAACCTAACGGGAATTCATATCCGTAACTTGCATCGACAAAAATTTTGGAATTTTGGTTCAAAATAAAATAATATCTCAGGCCCAATGGCATTTGTACAGACTTGTAATTTAACGTAACATCAAATCTTTCAAGTACGTCTTCTGCCTTAAAGAATTGAAACGTCGGCTCCATTATTACCGCCCATTTACCTCTATTGAAAGGCAAAATCAATTCTATCTCTGCTCCAATCCTTGCTGTTAATTTAGATCCAAAATCTACATCCTTATAATTGGAGAATTCATTGCTTGCCTTAAACGAAGAAAAACTAATCCCTGGCCTAATCGTAAAATTGAACAAATCTATATTGCCCTCATTTCTATAACTGACAAAATCCTGGTTTTTGCAGGTATTGTAACTTTCGAAGTACTTAACGAAATCCCTTTCCTTATACTTCAAATTTTCTACTGATCTCATGGACATGTCCCCACATCTCATTTCATTCCAAAGTTGTTGCCTGTACTCACTATTTTCTTTAACCTTTTTATCGCCCCCGATGTATTTTTTATAGTTTAATTGTTGCACCTGGGATTTATCAATCTTATAGAAATAACGTTTTAGGTTACCCTCTTCGTAGGAATATAAACTTGCTGGACCTTCTACCAAGTACTTTAGAAAAAAAGTGCCTTTGGTCAATTCTAGATTTCTATCGTGCCCCAAGTTGCTGGTTAAAGAACTTGATCGGTCGATTTCTACAGAAATTCTTTGGTACTTAGCTATGTTGGATATTCCGAACTCCCCTGCGTCCTGGAGTTTCGCAGTTTTGGATTGTGAAGTTTCAGATAATTTATAATCAAATTCGGTAGGATTGTTCTTCCAATCCAAATCCCGGATCAAACAATTGACAGTATTACCCTGATTATCGATAAAATACCCTTGTTTGTAATTAGTTTGTGAATAGGCAGCAAAAGTGCAAACCAAGGCAAGTACATTAAGAAATGTATTCTTCATTCTTTTGGTTGATAAAACTGGTTAGCTAAAATTAATTACAAGAAATTTAGTAGTATTATTTGCATTCAAATCGGAATGCTATTGTATAACCCAATTTATTCCAGTTTATTAACTAAAAAAGTAGAAAAACAAGATTAGATAGACCCATAACAAATCCAAAAAGTGCCAAAAGGTAGCGCCGAGCTCCAAGCCCAACATATTGTTAGCGGAATATTTATGGCACCATTGATTAAAAAGCACCACCGACAGGGAAGCCAGTCCGGCAACTACGTGGGCAATATGCACCACGGCAATCACAAATATGTAGGAGGTTGTAATGCTGCTGGTTGGCCCTGTAAAATAATAACCCTGGTCCACCATTTGTGAAAACCCATAGAACTGCAAGAAAATAAAGATTATCCCCAATACCAAAGTCGTCAATAAGAGCGAAGTGCATCTTTGGGATTTTCCTTCCTTTATCGCCTTCTTGGCAAGAATATAGGTGATACTACTAATTACTATAACTATGGTGCTATATAAAAACGCGGATGGCAGATCAAAATCTGTTAGCCAATCCTTGCGGGTGCTGCTCACAATATATGCGCTTGTCCACCCGGCAAAAGCCATAAGCAAACTCACGATTCCAAACCAGAGCATCATTTTTTTTGCCCTATCCATTTTCTCCGTTTCCAAATTCTGTGTAATATCCATGAATTGCTATTAAATAAATTTATCGGCCACGTAGACCAACTGCATTAAGGTAATGTAACTTACGCTGGCAAGCATCAAACTTCTGGCCGATTTATTGTCGCGCCTTTCATATAGACGAAAAGCAAAGAACAACATTCCCAGACCCAACAAAAAGACCAGGATAGCGGCCGGTACCGACAGTTGCAACCTTCCTGTGATACCGAACACAGGAATAATGGATATAATCAACATCCAAAAAGTGTATATAATAATCTGCAGGGCCGTTCCCTTATCCTTCTTTCCCGTGGGAAGCATTTTAAATCCCCCTTTTTTATAATCCTCATCCAGCATCCATCCCAAGGCCCAAAAATGTGGAAATTGCCAAAAAAACTGGATCATGAACAAAGTTCCCGGCTCTATTCCAAACTCATTTGTGGCGGCCACCCATCCCAGCATAAACGGGATGGCACCAGGGAATGCGCCTACAAAGACCGACAATGGGGTTATAGTTTTTAAGGGCGTATAGACGCTGGTATATAAAAATAGGGAAATAGCACCGAACATGGCGGTTTTGGGATTCAAAATATAAAGGGCAACCAATCCGAACAACGTCATTGCCACGGCAATGCCCAAAGCGGTATTAACCGACATACGGCCAGACGGAACAGGTCTGTTCTTTGTCCTGTTCATAAGGGCATCCAGATCCTTTTCGATCACTTGGTTGTAGGCATTGGACGCTCCGACCAAACAATACCCCCCAAAAATCAAAAGAAAGAGCGAGAGCCAATCAAACTCCACCATTCCCAGTAAATAACCTGCAATGGAAGAGAAAACGACGCTAATCGTAAGACCCGCCTTTGTGACTTCCTTAAAATCGGAGAAAGTAACTGGAATCGCAAATCGCTTTGCCGTATGCACCACGGTCTTCATCAGTTTATCGTTTATTGGGACGGCAAAGATAACACCCTATAGACTTTCCTGCAACGAAATAGATATCTTTTAACTCCATGGGAGCCAAAGGGTTTTAAAAACCTTTGCGGCCAAATCCATTTATTGAAGATCAAATCTAATCGGAATACTAAATGGCACGCTTACCGGCCTTCCCCTTTGCTTTCCCGGGGTCATCTTCGGAAGCTTTTCAATGATCCTTTTAGCTTCAGCTTCCAAGCTTTTGTCCGGACCACGCATCCTGATATTTCCAATACTTCCATCCGATTGGATGGTAAACAATACGCCTACCAAACCTTGAACTCCCCTTTCCCGTGCAATTTCCGGGTACTGAAAGTTTTTACGGATGTGCCTTTGCAACATTTCACTGAAACATAACCTCTTGTCCTTTGCATTTTCACAGCCCGGAAAAACCGGGACATTCTCGATTATGGCAAATGGATTGGTATCCTTAAAATTATCGTTGGGATTTTGGGGTACAAGGGTGTTCAGATCCAAATCATCTTCCGCTGGATCCGGATCGGAAATATATTCCTTCTCAATCGTCATTTGGGTATCGTCATCGACTACATCAAAAGTATTTGGGTCGACTACCGGTTCAGCCGGTTGGATTTTTGCTTGTTGCCTTTCCACCACCAATCTATCCAAATCGGGGAAATACTCCAGTGGTGGTTCTACCACAGCAGCTAGATCAGGCGCTTGGGATGGCTTGACTTCCATTTTGGCTTGGAATGCCAGATAAGTCAACAACAACGCAAGCAACAAACCGACTTGAAAATAAATTGTTCCTTTTTTTTGTAAATTCACATCCTGTTTGCCATTAACTCGGCAGACGGACTTGGTAGCTTGACCGCTGTTCCCATTGCCGTGGGAATCAGCAGTCTTTCTTACTTGTTTTTTCATAATAGTATGTTTTAGAATTGTTACTATTATGTTAAATATCAAGAAGTATACCAAAAAAAATCCCGGGTCAACGCCCGGGATTTAATGATTTATACAAAGAATTTCCTATTGTAATTTAAAGGTAATCGGAATACTAAATGGAACCCTTACCGGTCTTCCCCTTTGTTTTCCCGGGGTCATCTTTGGAAGCTTTTCAATGATTCTTTTAGCTTCCGCTTCCAAGTTTTTGTCCGGACCACGCATTCTGATATTTCCGATACTTCCATCTTTTTGGATGGTAAACATTACGCTTACCCTTCCTTGCACTCCCATTTCCTGTGCAATTTCGGGATACTGGAAGTTTTTACGGATGTGCTTTTGCATCATTTCATTAAAACATTCCCTTTTGTCCTTTGCGTTTTCACAGCCAGGGAAAATAGGCACATCCTCGATAACTGCAAATGGAACATCTACATCCAGATCGGTATCCTCCACTTGGATATCCTCAACTTTGGCGACTTCCTGTTCTTGGCTACTTTCAGTAGATTCGATTACCGTTTCCTCTACTTCCTTTTCATCCTCCACGACCTGTATAACCTCAGGTGCAGCTGGTGGTGGTGGTGGTGGGGGCGTCTTGATCTGTTCGGTCATTGGTACTTCTTCGTCCAACTGATCTTCCACGTTCAAGGAAATATCATATTTCTCACCCTTGTCATATTTTTTCCATTCCAAAGCTCGCCATGTCAATAACATAACCAAGGCCAGGCCTATAACAAAATAAAGGCCACTGTTTTTGGTCAAATCGGCTTTTGGATTCTTTTTTGGTTCCATAATAGTTGATTTTAACGTTTGCTAATTTAATTATTTATTTACTAAAAAAGCAATTAATTTTTCCATTTTAACTGCGATTTCCTTGAAAATACGAATTTCAAGAAATATAAACCTCCCAACGCCCCAATTGCGTTCGTGATTGCATCATACACATCGCCAGATCGATCTGTGGTGAAACTGTATTGTAATACCTCAATAACTATACCATACAGGGCTACGGAAACAAAAATAATTGTAGTGGCTTTTTTAAAGGATATTGTTCCATGTGTAATCTCCCTTAACGCTAAAGCCCCCAAGATAGAGGCTACAAAATAAAAGGTGAAATGTACCACCTTATCCAAATGGGTAAATTCGATTTCCTGAAACTCTTCGTTAGAAAATGAGATCAAACAAAGTACGGTGACCAATGCCATCCACAGCACGAAGGCAATTTTAAAAAAGTTTTTTCTAAGCACCGATCAATTCCTTGTAGTCGGCGGCACTAAGCAAATCATCAACTTCCGAACTGTCGCCAATCCTTATCTTGATCATCCATCCTTCCCCGTACGGATCGGAATTTACCTTCTCCGGTGCATCTTCCAAGGCCTCGTTGAACTCGATGATCTCCCCACTAAGAGGCAAAAACAAATCAGAAACCGTTTTTACCGCCTCCACGGTACCAAAAATGGCCTCTTTTTTTAAATCCTCATCCACGGTCTCTACCTCAACATAAACAATATCCCCCAGCTCCCCTTGGGCAAAATCCGTAATCCCGACGGTAGCTATATCGCCTTCTATTCGTATCCACTCATGGTCCTTGGTATATTTTAACTCGGATGGTATGTTCATGGCCTTTGATCTTTATAAGTCGGGACGCAATGCGGTGCCTCCTTTCTATGGTTAGGGGAACAAATGTAGCGGATTCCATATTGGAAATCAAAAAAAATATTGTGTTGTTGCTTTGACCAAATTTTATGTTTTGGCCGATGCTTTTTATTGACTAGATCACAAATATTTGATTTTCCGTTATATCCTTTGGATTTTGAAGTGATGGCAATCGCATTGCTATGGCCTTTTTTAGGAACACATTAAAATCTGTAAATTCCTAAAACCAGGACGGAATTTCAAATTCCGGGGAACCATCTTTTAGCATTGGTGAAATATATCTTTTCAACTACTTCCTTTGGCAATGCCAACCCTATAAACTTACCGTCAAAACTAGAGACGGAAATCTCCTCGTTGGAAACAAGGAATTTCCAGTCGTTAGCCCAAGTTGTATGTGCATTTTCCTTTAGGCCATTGGGATCCGAGGAAGGTTCAACGCTAAGATCGGTACCGTAAATAAGCCTATCCTGATATTTGATCATAAAGTCCCGAACTTTTTGCCGATCCTTCATGGCTTGAAACTGTAATTGTGGAATCCGTGCGGCCATGTCCACGGCCATATTAGGGAATTCGTCCAATCGCTTTGCAAGTTCATCGACACTCCATTCCAGGCTCCCCAAATGGGCGCCTACGAACATTAAGTTTGGATGCTTTCTAAGCATATTGTCCCGTGCCCTGATCTGATCTTCATAGGAAGGGGCTTCGGGATGTAGATACATATGATATTCGGGGTGCTTGCCAAAATAACGTCTGTCCCCATTTACAGTCATCCCTTCTAGGGGCAACCAACAGTTTTTGGGTTCGCCCAGGTGTCCGATTACCGGGACGCTATTGGCCTGGATAAAATCAATAATAGGGTCGAACCTGGGATCATCTATCATAACCCAATTGCCATTTTCATCCTTCAGATCCATTCCGATAACCTTATATATTTTAACTGCGATAGCACCGTTGGCAAAAGAATTTTTCAAATAGGCAAGGGTACGTTCCTCCCAACCTGCATCATTGAAATCCCTAACGGAAAAAGTGGTAGCATAGGCGATATGGCCAGGGAAGGCCTTTAGTTGTGCTAAGGAAAAATTTTGTTGGACCTCCATATCCGCGGATTCATTCGGATCGTCCCAATTTATGGTCAACAATCGAAAATTATCGGCCATAGCCTGATGGATAAAATCTGGTCGATCTGTATCGACATGGACGTGCGCGTCAATTTTATCGACCTTCCCAAAATCCTGGAGGGTATAAAACTCGGACCTAGGGTCATCAGTTGAAGATGTATTCTGTTTGAACTGCCCACAATTCTGCAAAAAAATACAAAATAGGCAAAAAAAGAGGTGCTTGAATTTCATTGGGTTACTCTCTAATTTTAAAATCCCGTTACCTAAATTGGCGAAACCACCAATATCGTGTGGAACGATCAACTATCCTTCAGCTTCCAGGATTGAAAGTTACGGCATCTTTTGTAAAAATAACACGGACGATTCTGATAATGGTAAAATTAGGACCCTTGCCCAAACAGGGCGCTATTATGCCTTTAATTTTTCTTCATAGCGATACTTGGTCATCCGCAGGATCAGCGCCAAAGGGAGCGGCTTATTGTGGGGAAATTGAACGGAACCTTTTCCAGTCTTGTATTCTGCCAACTCCTTTTCAAAGGCCGAATGTGTTGTAGGTACCGCATAGAAACCGATATGCTTGGCATAAGCCGCGTAATAAACCAAAATGCCTTTGTATTTTAGGGCAGGCATATTGTAGCTGATGAGCTCTTCGGCCAAAGGGGCAGCTTTTTTGATTTCTTTTCTAATGATATTCATCCGTTCCAAAGCTTGCGGGGGTATGGTTTTGAAATATTCATCCACCGTCGTGTATTTTGAATTTTCCATTTTCTTTTATTTTAGAATGATTTCGATTACACTGAAACAACCAGTTGTTGCCATACCTATCGGTCAGTCCCCCAAATATATCGCCCCAATGGGTTTCTTGCAAGGGATGTGAGGCCTTCCCTCCTGTCGCCAGGCTTTGGTAATAGGTTTTGATGCGCTCTTCATTATCACAGTCCAACAAAATTGAAACCGAATTGCCCCGTAACAGCTTTTCATCGGACATATCGGTGCCCATCAGCTTCAGGTTTTCATTTTTTAGGGATGCCTGCACAATGAACTTTTTAGAAGGATCGGGCAACTTTCCCGTTTTTGGGGATGCGCCCAATGTTTGGAAACTCAGCTCCCCACCGAAACATTGCTGGTAAAATTCCATCGCCTCCCTACAATTCCCGTTAAACGTAAGGTATATTGTTAATTGCCCCATACCCATTCCTTCATTGGATGTCCCGTCTTCACTTTACAAGTTGGATTTCCTTGACATTTAAGATGACGATGCAATTTTTACCCTGTCTTCCCCAATATTGGTGGCTTTATTGATCTTATGGCTATAGATGTAGGAAACTATCAGAATTGCCAGTACGATCAAGGGAAAAATTGTCTGAAATCCGAAACCATCAACGGCCCAATGGCTGATACAGGCAAAAAGGAAATCGAAAGTAAAACCCGCATAGGCCCACTCCTTAATCCGTTTTGGAACAATTGGGATTACCAATGCCAAAGCTCCCACCACTTTAAAAACTACAATGGCCTTCCCAAAATACTCCGGATAACCCAAATGAAGGATGCCCTCTTTAGCCAACTCGGTTTGTGATGTCAATGCCGGCATCACCCCTTGGAACAGGAAAATAATAAGGGTTGCCGTCCAAAAAATAATTTTGTTTGTTCTCATTGTCCTAAGCCTTTAAGTTTGATTACTATATTATTATAAATTATCTGCATACCGTTTAAAACTGTCCAATATGGACTGCCAACCCTCCCGCTGCATTTCGGTTGGATTTTGTGTCTCCGGATCAAAAATGCTGACGATTTCGGTTTGGCCATTTTTCTCCTTAAAATCCACCTCCACTTTTCGGCCATCGTCAAGGGTGTAGGCAATTCGTTTTTGTGGCACCACTTCATCATAAGTGCCTCTAAAGTCGAACCCAAAACTTCCATCCTTGGCTTCCATTCTGGAGAGAAATTTTCCACCCACCCTTAAATCATTTTCAGCACGGGGGGTGTGCCATTCCTCTGATGCAGCGTTCCACTTTACAATGTGTTTGGGATCGGACCACAAGTCCCATACCTTATTTACCGATGCTTTTACCTTGGCTTTTACCGTAATGCGTTCCATGATATTTGTTTTAAATGTTATGGTACAAATTTGAAAAGTTTTATTTAAATTTTTGGGGTGAGATAACGGCTGTTCAGCGGGTGGAATCCGCCAAATTCTTTATATTTGGATTGTGAAAAATATAGCCATCTTAGTTCCAGAGACCGCCGTAGCAGAGGGAGTTACCGGACCTCGCTACTTGTTCTCGGCTGCCAACCAGTTTTTGCAGGCAGCCGGAAAAGAACCGCTATTTCGGGTTCAATTGGTGGGTAGCCAAAAAAACGTGAAGGTCCAGGATGGTGCCTATTCCATTACCACGGATGTGGGTTTGGAAAATTCGGAGCAAGCCGACCTGGTAATCGTGCCTCCCATTTTTTGGGGATATGAAAAATGCGATTGCACTTAATAAAGATGCACTTCCTTGGATCACCGACCAGTACAAGCACGGAGCGGAAGTGGCCTCCCTTTGTGTAGGCGCTTTTTTGTTGGCCTCGACCGGACTCCTGAACGGAAAAAAATGCTCTACCCATTGGGCGTACTACAACGAGTTTAAGGAGCGGTTTCCGGAAGTAGAAGTCGTGGACGGAGGCGTAATTACAGAGGAAAACGGCATTTATTCCAGTGGCGGGGCAAACTCCTTGTGGAATTTATTACTATATATTTTAGAAAAATATTCGGATAGGGACACGGCTATAATGGCCTCAAAATATTTTGCCATCGATATAGATCGTGAGAGTCAAGCTGCATTTATGATGTTCAAGGGACAAAAAGACCATAACGACAAGGAAATAAAACAGGCACAGGAATACATCGAGGAACATTATCAAGACAAGATAACGGTGGACGAACTGGCTGAAATGGTCGCCGTCAGCCGTAGGAGCTTTGAACGCCGTTTTAAACAAGCTACCGATAACACGGTCATTGAATACCTGCAACGGGTCAAGGTAGAAGCGGCCAAGCGAAGCTTTGAATCGACCCGTAAGAACATAACCGAAGTGATGTTCGACGTGGGATATTCCGATACCAAGGCCTTCCGCAACGTGTTCAAAAAAATAACAGGGCTCACCCCTATTGAATATAGGAACAAGTACAATAAGGATGCGTAGCTTTTATTCTTAAAATAATTAGGCATCGGATATTATCGCTCCAGAAATTCAACGAGGAAGTGATAAAGTCGCCCAATTTTACAATAATCCATTATGTTATTTCACTCGTATCCAATAATAGGCAAAAGTGAAATATGTGATTGTATGTTATGGACTTAATGCTTTTTTAAACCTTAGAAAACAAACATGGAAAACCCTAAAGTATTTAAAATGACGTTTGCAAGTGTTTACCCACTCTACATAAAAAAGGCGGAAAAAAAGGGGCGTACAAAGGAAGAAGTGGATGCGATTATTTATTGGCTGACAGGGTATGACAAGCAATCATTGCAACATCAGATTGAGCAGAAAAGTGATTTGAAAACCTTTTTTGCCCAGGTACCGAAATTGAATGAAAACGTTTCAAAGATCACGGGTGTAATTTGTGGATATAGGGTGGAGGCTATTGAAGATGAATTAATGAAGAAGATTCGATATCTGGATAAGTTGATAGACGAATTGGCGAAAGGCAAGGCTATGGACAAAATTTTAAGAAAGTAGCGCGTTTTGGCAAAACATTATGTAAATCCCTAAATAAGGGCACTCTCCATTAAACCCACCACAAATCACCATGGAACAATAATTAATATCCAAAAAATGATATACAAGGCAAACGTAGCTGTGAAAGCCGTTTAAATGGACGGATTTGAAATTTAGATTTGGCGCAATCGACCCTCTGATTAGCCGTTATCGCCACCCTTGATTCTTGATCGACTTCCATAATTTTGGAATGTAAGTGAAGTGGATTTAAAAAATCAAGTCAAATGAGAAAAATAACGGTTCTATCCATGATTACGTTAGATGGAGTATTGCAGTCGCCCGGAAACCCCAACGAAGATGCATCGGGCGGTTTTGAATATGGCGGTTGGATCGCGACATATGGAGACGAAGTTTACCACCAGGTATTACAAAAAGAGTTGAAACAACCGGTAGGGTATCTTTTGGGAAGGAAAACATTTGAGATTTGGGAAGGCACTTGGCCAAAGAATGCCAGATTTTGGCCAGGTATCAACGAAGGGGAAAAGTACGTCCTGTCCAATACTAGGGACAATTCCCAATGGAAAAATTCAATTTTTATCAATGATCTGGCAGATGTTGAAAGGTTGAAAAAATCTGAAGGCCCCGACCTTCAAGTTTGGGGCAGTGGCGAACTTGTTCAGCTCTTATTTAAAAATGATTTGGTGGACGAGCTTCGGCTCAAAATTTATCCGTTAACGCTCGGCTCGGGAAAAAAACTATTTCAGGGCGGGGCCATACCCGCAGCATTTACGCTTACCGAGAGCATTGTAACCAAAACTGGAGTGATTATCACAAACTACAAAAGGTCGGGAAAAGTCAGGACAGGTAGTGTTGGGGCTTAAGTAGAAATAAAATGAGAACATTAAGAACCTACCAAAAGGGCCACAGTTTCAACAAGAGTTCGGGCTGTCCGACTTGTCCAGTTTGCGAAACGAAAAGAAATTAAAATTTAACCTCCAAAATCATATCCTCATGTCGAACAACACAGTAACATTGCACAGGGTCCTAACGGCCTTCCCAGAGAAAGTATTCAAGGCTTTTTCTGACCCAGTGGCTTATGCCTCCTGGCTTCCACCCTACGGATTTATAGCGACGATCCATCACATGGATTTCAGGAAAGACGGCAGCTACAAAATGTCCTTTATCAATTTCTCCACGGGCAATGGTCATTCCTTCGGGGGAGAATTTCTCGAAATAAAGTCCAACGAACTGATCAAACTTACCGACCGATTTGACGACCCAAATTTACCTGGGGAGATGATTACCACAATCCGCTTGTCGAAAGTGACTTGCGGTACCGAGCTGCACATTGTACAGGAAGGAATTCCCGAGGCCATTCCAGTGGAAATGTGTTATCTAGGATGGCAGGAATCCTTGGAAAAATTGAAGAAACTGGTAGAGCCCGAGATTCCGGACGCCTGAAAATACGGGAGACTTAAAAAAATAAGTCAAACAAAATTTGACGAACTGAATTTGAATTATCCATAACCTACTTCGACCGAATTGTCCGGGAAACACGAATGACCAATGAGTTGGTTGCTTTTTAAAACGAATAAGTCTATACTAAGGCTTCCGCCCAAACCCTGAAAGGCTTATCAGAATGAAGATTTAAATTATTGGATTGTCCATACCAATGGCTGATTTGGGTCAGAAATACCATTGTCAAAAAAACTTTCATCTGATTATTTTTATTGTTTTTCATTGGTCAGACCAGCCCGAAAGAATCGTTCTGGCGGGTGTAATTATTCACATCTCCGATTATTGCTTTTTAAAGGTGTTCGTGAATCTTCGATTTCGGTGTGTATCAGATATCGTTATGGCTCATTTCATAACAGATTTAATAATCATTCCCTTTAGCACTGTCGTCCACGGAAGTTTTCCATGTGGCCCATTTTTCCTTTAATTCTTCAATTATCTCCATACGCTCTTCAGAAATATTTGTCGTCTCGTTAGGGTCATTCAGCAAATCAAATAATTGCCAATCAGCAGTTTTATCTTTTTTATATATTTTATACCTGTTACCGATTAATGCGGCTTGGTCTTCCAATAAAAATGGCAAAAAGCGATCTTTTGGCACTGCTCCATTTTCGAATTCAATTATCTGCATTATATCTACGCCATCGTAGGGTCTTTTATATTTATGAATATCTATGTCTAGTATTGACGCAATGGTAGGAAAATAATCTGAGGTATACACGGGAGTATTGATCACCCTTCCTTTTTGAATTTTACCTGGCCAAACCATAATTCCGGGAACCCGGATCCCCCCTTCTTTTAAACTTCTTTTTCTTCCGTCAAGACCATAGGTTTGCCCAGCATGGCGTTGCGTATCATCTTTGCCTTCGGGTCCATTGTCACTGGCAAAAAATATAAGGGTGTTTTTGTCAATGTTCAACTTTTTTAAATGATCCCTCAATCGACCAACCTGCTCGTCCATTGCAGTAATACATCCGTAAAAATTCTTTTGGTCTTCGGTAAGTCCTTTATATATGTTTTTATATTTCTCACCCGTTATTACAGGCAAATGTGGCGTATGAAACCATACTACGCTAAGAAAAGGTTGTTGGCGTTTAACTGCCCTATCGATAAATGGCAGTACTCGATCCATAATAACTCTGGAATCATCGCCCTCTAAATTATTTGCAACTATCTGTCCGGGGCCGATCCAATAATTTGTGCCGAAAGGAATGCCTTCCACTTTATTCCCAACATCCATAGCAGATTTAGGAGGGGTAATCATTGGGTCCCATGTTGGCACTTTTGATTCGGTGACAAAACATTCATCATAACCGTTTTCCCATGGTGGGGAATAGTCCTTGTCAAACTTTGGACGACCTCCTCTATTTGCTTCTTCAACATCTTTGGTCAGCGTCCCTAAATGCCACTTCCCAAAATGCCCTGTGGTGTACCCTACTTCCTTAACCATTTCGGGCAAGCTGATCTCCTCGTTCTTAAGGTGACCGCAATTGGCATAACAGACACCAAACCGTTCTGGGTTTCTTCCGGTCAATACACTCGCTCTTGTAGGCGAACAAACTGCAGAAGCTGCGTAGAATCTGGTAAATTCGATACCATCATTGGTCATTTGGTCCAAGTTGGGTGTTTGTATATATGGGTGACCATTGTACCCCACATCTCCCCAGCCTTGATCATCGGTCATGATCAAGATAATATTGGGACGCACATTGGAATTAACATCCTTTTGAGAAAAACCGAAATCTATCCATATAACTAGACAAAAAAACAACGTTACTAAATTTTTCATTTTTACTACCCATCAATATTAAGACCCTAAATAAATGCATGCTACGAAGACATAAAAATTATCTAATATCTACTGCCTTCGCTAAAGCTTTGCCAAGATACGAAGGGAAGGAAAAAAACCGCCCAAAAGGCGGACAGGTTTCTTAGAATCCCGGAAATTTCTTTTGGAACGAATATTAATGCCGGTTTTATAAATCAAAAGCTATAGCCTTACTTTTTACCCCGACCTCAAAAATATGTTGAATCTATGTAGGAAGGCATGGGAAATTTGGATGAATAATCGAGGGAACGGTTTTGGAGGGATTTGAAGTGAAATTTCATCGAACATTTTCCAAAATTTATGGATTCCCTAAACCAGTCTTTCCAGAGAAAGAAATTCACAACTTATTCCTTTACAAAAAAAGCTTTCAAATAAAAATGAGCCGAATACTTGATATAATCGGCTCATGAGATGTAACTGACAACACTACAATTGAGCATGATTCTTACAAATTCTGCATGCTATCTACGTGCAATCTTAAAAACAAAAAAGCCCTTCAATTTCTTGAAGGGCTTTTGTTTGTTGGCGGTCCGGACGGGACTCGAACCCGCGACCCCCTGCGTAACAGGCACGACAAATATAGTTTTATATGTACCCATATGATTTTAAATATGCTGATATACAGCATTTTATATAAATCATTGCTTTGTATAAAACCAAATAAACCCTATATTTGTTTATAAATAGTTTATAAATTTATAAACACATGCTGACCACCAAAATCCTTCTCAACAAAGTGCGCCAGAAAAAAGATGGCACCTATCCCCTTGCAATACGGATAACCTACAACAGGAAAACTATATACTCGCCCTTGGGATTTAATCTGCACGATAAAGATTTCGATGCCAAAAATCAACGCGTTAAACCTACCAACAGGATAGCCTCGAATGCGACCAGGATAAACAACCATATCCAAGAAAGACTAAAAAAGGTCTACGACACCGTTATACTATTGGAGCAGGAAGGAAAAATAGAAAACCTTTCCATGTCCAGCCTCAAAAAAACGATCGAGGGGAAACCGGTAGACGGTAAGGACTTTTTTGAACTTACCGACGAGATTATCCAGGAGCTTATAAATGGCAGAAAATATGGGAACGCCCAGATATATAAGACACTGAGGAACAAGATCAAAAATTTCCACGGCCAGGAATTCCTTCCCTTTTCACAAATCGATTATTCCTTTGTCAAACGGATGGAAACCGAACATTATGGCTCGGGCTACGGGGCAGGGGGCCTTAGCGTATACCTTAGAACGCTACGGGCGGTATACAAAAGGGCCATTAAAACCGGAACGGCCAAGGAAAAGAACAACCCGTTCAACGCCTATTCCATCAAAAACGGGGTGCCCACAAGGACGTTCCTGAATGGGAAGCAATTGGAAGCCTTGAAAATCGCCAAAATCAAGGAACCGCATTTGGCCAAGGCCAGGGATCTGTACATGGCCTCCTTCTATTTGCGGGGCATGAACTGGATGGATATGTCGCTACTGAAAGGTGACAGCATCCAAGGTGATTTTGAGCGCATTGTCTACATAAGGTCCAAAACAAAAAACAAGTTGTTCTCTGTGAAAGTTACCCCCGCACTCAAGAAGATCCTGATCGCATTTAACGAAGGGCCGATCGGCCCTGACGATTACGTTTTTCCCATCGTTCCCAAGGGCAAGCATCGGAACCAGATCCACGAGACAATAAACAATAAGCGCAAAAGACTCAACCAATACCTTAAACAATTGGCGGAGCGCCTGGAGCTCCCACGGTTTACAATCTATACCGCCAGGCACACCTACGCCAATATCCTGAAAAGGAGCGGAGCACCGAGCGGTGTGATCCAGGATAGTCTAGGACATACCACGGAAACCATGACCCAGGTCTATCTGAACTCTTTCGAGACCAATATCATTGACGATTTCGATGCAAAGATAATGTAGTGAAAAACCGGTAATAATTATAACTATATTTTGTCACTAAATTCGATTTGTTGCCAATATATAGCTTCAATATCTATCGGATCTGAAACCGTCCTCTAACATATACTTTATTTTGAACTTAACTGCTGGTATCACTGTTTGAACAATCAGAATTTTGTCCCGTGGCTACTGAGAAGCCCTTGCCGAAATGATCCGTAAGATTTGTGGAAACTCCTTTTAATACAGATTTACCATAATTTGCTCTTTCATCGCCCTGTTGCTGCACTTCTACAATGGCCCTCCCAATCTCAAAATCACTGTAAAACTTTGTTTGTTTGACTGTCTGCACAATCTGCTGTTTAGCAATTGTGAGAATGGCTCTTATTCTTTCGAATAAATTCTGATGCTCCCTATCGTCAACTTTATTCATGTTCGATATTTCTTTATGGAATTCAAGGGGGTTAAACTTTGGTCGGTGATCAGAAATCCGCAACACGCTTGCGGAAATCATTTTTAACTCAATAAGCCACCTCTCTTTTCTCTTCTTTCCCCTATCCATAGAAAAGCACCCGTCAGGGGGCAAAATTTCATATAGAATCCATTCTACTAAATTTTATATCAAAAGTCCCCTGCCCTTGTACTTCGACCAGTCCGTCATCTCGTCCTTGAAGCCATTGTATGGTTCTTCCTCTTTAAAACTTTTACTTCCCAGAAAATTGCTTAGGGTATACATACTCTGTCGAAGAATACTGGCTTGCTCTGTATCTACCTGTTTTTTGGAAACGTCACCCAGGGCTTCCTTAAAGCCGTTTTCCATGTGATGTTCCATTATCTGTAACGGGAGGTTCGGGGTAACTCCCTCCAAAACATACAAATAGGCCGCCTTCTTATATTGCCCCCGCTCCATCAGATGGGCGGACCAGAGACTTTTCAGATTGTCCTGCCCATCGGTTTTGATATCGGCCAAAGTTTCTGCCTGATTATTCAAGATCTTTTTTAGGTCGTTCGATGATTCCAGATAGGCCTGTGTTTTCTTTGGAAGCGGAACGATGACGGGCTCCTTGGAATATATAGAGGCGATGCACAGCTTTCCTTCCCTTCTTCCAAAATAAAAGCCTTTGGCATTGAAGAACCGGATGTAGTCCTTAGGGGATTTCTCGTAGGGTACCTGCATGCGTTCCGCATACCTGTGATAGGTCTTCAGGGCCAGTTTGTGAAACCGTTGCCTGTATATTGGGGCCATGGCCTTATAGAGGTTCGGGAACATCAACGGCAGGAATATCGCCGTCGGGCTTGGTTTGATCTCTTTTTCCGTTCTGTCGTTCAGGAGTCCGTCCAACATTTTCTCGTTCTGCTTTATAAAGCCGGGGGAGGCATAGAAATTTATTTGTTGCGGTACGGGTACATGTCCCAAATCGAGCTTGATCTTGTGTTTTTGGGAGTTTGCGTACATCAAGGTACCGTTGTCGTATCTGGTGCCAAGGCTTCGAAAAAGTTCATGGAGCATTTTTGTTTGCTTGGATGGTTCCAAAAGCTGTTTTTCGATCACTTGTTCTATAAGTGCTGCCTTTTTCTGAAGTTCCCGTTCCTCTTTTGCCGATTCTATAATGTAAAGCTTGTCCCTTACGATATCGAACTGGGCCCGGATCAGGTCGCCCAGTTTTTCCTTGTCGCCGTGCATATATTTCTGGAGGAAACGGGACCGTTCCGACTTCGCCATTTCCCTCACTATGGACATTATGGGCATCCTATCGATATGTTCCGAGAAAATGGTCTTGTTCCTTGTTGCTTGATAGGTGACCTGAAAGGCTTCCCTGATGATGCGCTGCATTTCCAGTCGGAGCTGTTCGCTCTCCTCGTGCATCCGGGTATATCCGCCCTCGAACAGATTGGGGTTTTCCAGGATCCCGATATCGTACGCTATTTCCTTGCTCTTGAGGGTATATCCCGATTTGTCATAAATGGTAAAGTCCACTGCTTTTCCATGTTGATTGTAGCTTAGCCTGCAGTCGAGATTCTGGTGCAATCTCAGGATATCGGGAAGGTCTTTTGGGTCTATCGTCCTGAAGAGGCCGTAGGTGGTCCATAGCTGTTTTTCCAGCCGTTTCTTGGCCATGGGCAACAGCTTGGAGCTCTTGTTTTTTTCAAAGACCGCTTGCAGTTTTGGACCGCTCAGTTGTGGATGCACGGTATAGCCGTTGATGAACCTCGACCGGTAGCCGTTCTTTACCTCGATGCCGTACGATACGCCCAGCCTGCCATTGTGTTCTACGGTTTTTAACTGGATGTGGTGCGGTCTTAGCAGTTCGGCCAGTTCCTTAAAGCTCCTTACCTTGTACTTCTGGATGGTGTTGTTTGTTATGTCCTGTATATAGAACCGGACACCGTTGGTGTCCTCGTTCTTGAACTGTGGCTTCTCGTATATCGGGAGTTCCTTGTTCTGCCTTGTTTCCGGGGACGGGGTGAGATTAAATTGCTTTTCCAGGTATTTCTGGGTGGCCACGTTCCTTTTGAAATCGTTGGACAGGTTTATCTGCAGGCAATCTTCCTTTATGGTGGTCGATACGATATGGACATGCTGGTGCTTGGTGTCACGGTGGCGTACCACGATATAGGGCTGTTCCCCATAGCCCATATGCTGCATATACGCTTTGGACAGCTCGAAAAAGTCCTCGTCATTTAACTTTTCTCCCCTGGGGAGGTTTATGCTTATATGGACGTACCTTCTTTCGGAATCGTGCCTGTTGCCGAGATGATAAAGGACCCTGCCGAAAAACTGTTTGTCGGTATCGGTATCGGAATAGGTGTTCTGGAAGCCTAGCACGGTGCTCTGAGCCTTGCCCAGTACATACTTCAGCACGCCCTGCACGTTGTTCCGATATAGTATCCTTGCTATCATTTCAATTTTCTGTGTTTATCGTTTCTATAAGTTCGAGCATCAGTTCGTTGGACTTCTCTTTTTCCCTTTCGAGATTCGCATTTGGACTCCTCATGTTCTTGTAGTGGGCCACCTTGACCAGTTGATTGATGTTGGTGCCTATCCTGTTCAATTGGTAACTGAGGTTCGAGATACCATCGGGGATCTGTTTCTCCTTTATCGTTTCCCTGTTCAGGATAAGCTTTCTTAAGAAAGGGCCGACGGTTCCCCTTTTGCCAAGATCGAGATTGTAAGATTGCAGGATGGCCCTTACTTTTTCCAGTTCGGCCGTATTGAACCTGAGCGTGATCGCATGTTCCCGTTTCCTGTCTCCCAAACGTTTTCTGCCGCCTTTGTACTTTTCCATTTCTGATCCGATTTTATCGGTTTTTCACTTCGTCAGAAGTAGTCGATTTAAGATGCTTAAAGCGTAACTTGCTATCCGTCAAAACGGATAAATATATATAAATGTAGAAAATGATTTTTGATTATAATAATCTTATTATCAGTATTTTACACGTCAAAACCATATAGAACCATATGGGACCATATAAGACCAAACAGCGATCTGATATGGTCTTATATGGTTTTGAAAAATGTGGGAGAAATATAAAAATAGAGGATTGATCTGTGGGTAGGGGAAAAAAGATCAAGGGGGGTTTTTCTCACCTTGGGCTTAGGCGCGGCACCGAGGGGGCGAGAAAATCTGGAGCAGAGGGACTTTCATTTCGGGCGGTGGAACCTGTCCGGAATGGGAGGACCGGAGCGGAAGGTTTTACCGCTTCCGCAGGGGCTTGGGGAATCATTGAATTAAAACAAGATCAACAGAAACCTAGTACTTCCCCTTCTATAACCAATAAACTCTCAAGACTGTAAAAGTTTATGGAAAAGTAAGTATAAAAGAACTAATTCAAAGGTTCGGCAGAAAAACAATATACTGCCAAATCTTTGAATTTTGATTCACGAAGATTTGAATAAAGAAAAAAGGATAACAGATGTAGCTAGATCATTTTTAAAATATTTCGAAAATTTATTGTAACTAACATATAGTTACCTTTAAATATTTTTTGTTAACTTTACATATGTCCAAGATCGAAAAGTTAATTGCCAAGTTCTTGCAGGTGCCTGATGACCTTACTTGGGAAGAATTGGTTAAAATACTGAACCATAAAGGCTACTTTGAAAAATTGGGGAAAGGTAAGACCAGTGGGTCTAGAATTAAATTTATCAATGCGGATAATGACATCATCAATTTACATAAGCCACATCCGAAGAATATTGTTAAGCAGTACGTAATTCGGCAGATTTTGGAAAAATTGGAGTTTTAATTAATGGTATTTGGCAAATTACACCCGCCCGTATCCTATAGTCGGGCAGGTTTGATGGTTAAAAAACAAATAAATATCGACAATGAAAGATTATTTGGAATACAAAGGGTACTTGGGAAGCGTAAATTATAGTGCAGAGGACAAAGTTTTTTACGGAAAATTAGAGGGGATCAGTGACCTGGTCAATTTTGAGGCCGATAATGTAAAAGAATTGGAAGCTGGTTTCAAGGAAGCTGTCAATGATTATCTGGAGACCTGTAAGGAGCTGGGCAAGGATCCGGAAAAAACATATAAAGGAGTTTTCAACGTTAGGGTGCCAAGTTCCGTTCATAGAAAAATTTCCATGTTGGCCGTAAAGAAAGGATTGAAATTGAACGATCTTGTTAATCGCTCCTTGGATTATATGATTAATCATGAGGATAAGGTCCTAAAAAGCTAAAGTCCCAAATAAAAGAAAGCTATATGAAACTCTATAACCTACCACTTTCCTTAAAATTAGAACTAGCTGGAATTGTAGGCAAAAAAGTCTTTAAAATAGTCCAAAACTCCCTCTATGCCTGTTTCGATACCGGAATAGACTAGGAATTTACCAAAGCGATTATCAAAGATAAACCGCTCCTCATCGTCTTTAAGGACGACACGGCCAGGACCAATGTTAAGCAGTTGCTCAAAGAATTGAGCCCCAAAACCGGAATAAAAATGATATAATATGGCATTACCCGTAAACATAAAGGATTTGGTTCATGGTAATACCATTGAATGGGAGCGTCTGGAATTTAAACAAGGTTGGAATCCTGAAGATGTTATTCATTCTATGTGTGCCTTTGCCAATGACCTGCATAATTGGGGCGGGGGTTATATTATTATAGGAATAGCAGAAAATAATGGGCTACCAATACTCCCGCCAATTGGGCTGCAACAAACTAAACTAGATTCTATTCAAGGCGAAATAGTCAACCTGGCGCATCGTATTCAGCCCAATTATTTTCCTATTACCCAACCTTATGTTTTAAATGGGAAGCATATTTTGGTGTTATGGTGTCCTGCGGGCGATAACAGACCTTACACGGCCCCATCGACTTTGGGGAATGGAGCACAACGGCAGCATTATATTAGAGTGGGATCTAGAAGCATTGTAGCGTCAGGTGATAATTATAGAAGATTGCAAGAATTGGCTGCAAGAATTCCTTTTGATGACCGTGTTAATAACCAAGCAACAATAAATGATTTCGATTTAGGGTTGATCCAAGCCTACCTTCACGAAATAAAAAGTGACCTTTTACCGCAAAGTACAAAAATGTCCTTGGAAGAACTGTGTCGCGCAATGTTGATTGCCAAAGGTTCAAATGAAAATATAAGACCTGTAAATGTCGGGTTGTTATTTTTTACCCATGCACCGGAGCAATTTTTTCAAAGAGCGCAAATTGAACTCGTTTGGCATGAAGATAATTCAGGTAAAAAATTCAAAGAAGTTTATTTTAAAGGACCAATTCATAAGCAAATACGCGATACACTTTCATTTTTTGAAACGAATGTTATTAAAGAAACCGTCATTAAACATAGCACAAGAGCAGAAGCAGACCGTTTTTATAACTATCCGTACAATGCTATTGAAGAAACTATATCTAACGCTGTTTATCATAAAAGCTATGAAATAGGTTCACCAATAGAAATACAGGTTTGGCCAGATAAAATTGAAGTTTTGAGCCATCCTGGACCTGTTCCTCCTGTAAATGCCAAAGTTCTTAGTACTCATAAACGTATTGTAGCTAGAGAGTATAGAAATAGGCGAATCGGTGACTTTTTAAAGGAACTTAGACTTACCGAAGCTAGAGGAACTGGTTTTCCTACCATCTATAAAGCAATGGAAGATAATGGTTCTCCCAACCCTACTTTTGAAACTGATGACCAAACTTATGTTCTTGTTACACTTCCTGTTCATAATGTTTTTAAAGAACGTAAGGCAGCAAGTAACCAAGCTAAAACTTTTGTTTTTAATGGTTTAGCAGATATTATTGCTTTTACTAACCAAGCTAGTGACCAAGCTAGTGACCAAGCTAGTGACCAAGCTAGTGACCAAGCTAGTGACCAAGTTAAAACAATACTTGACAATGAAGTTCATAATAGAGTTGCCGAAATGCTAAAAATTCTAAATATTAAAACAAAAAGGGCTGATTTGTTTAAAAAGATGGATTTAAGCAACCACACAACAAATAGAAAAAAATATTTAGACCCTTTGATAGATTTAAAATGGGTGGAAATGGAATTCCCTGAAGAGAGAACAAACCCCAACCAAACCTATAAGGCTACCGATCTTGGAAACAACATATTGAAATTGATAAGCTAAAAATGAAGTTAGTTTAATTATCTTTTTGATGATATTCATCAAATAAACCAAAACTAGAAAGAAAATAGCCAGGGGGGCAGCATAATCCCAAATAAATCATCCAGAGGGGTCAACATGCTCCAGAATAATTAACAATCAGCTATCCCCTTTTCTAAGGTGTCGGCATCCGCCAGAAAAAGACCATAAAAACAGAAGTATTCAAAATAATACAGAAAATACCAAATTGCAGTTTCTTTCAAAGTGGCACTGTTTGACCGAAACAGGTGGCACCATCACTCCGAAATAGCCGGGTGGATAATTCGGTTCGTTTTGTGCCACCCGTTTCGGAGTTATAG
>SWCD01020715.1_pt1 | contig 41948 bp, 41 predicted proteins | sample 4693011 | NCBI WGS metagenome assembly SWCD01 (sample SAMN10267278, study PRJNA491770) | bioreactor metagenome | isolation source: DHS bioreactor inoculated with marine | place: Japan: Omine Ridge, Nankai Trough
GGGAAGAATGTTTATCCGCGTTATCTGAACTCTTAGGGGTTGAAAAAAAACTTGCTGAGTTAGAGAAAGAAATTGGGAAAGATCCCAATAATGAAGAAATATTGGAAATATATGGAAAGATGCAAACCGAATTTGAAAATCGTGGGGGATATAAATATCAAAGTTTAATGAAACAAGTGCTTAGTGGATTAGGTTTTTTAGAATCTGATTATCAAATGCCGATGAACTTATTATCAGGGGGACAACGCACCCGTGCACTATTAGCAAAATTACTTTTGTTAAATCCAGACCTGTTAATTCTAGATGAGCCTACTAACCATTTGGATATTCAAGCTGTCGAGTGGCTGGAAAGTTATCTACGTGATTGGGAGGGAGCTGTCCTCATAGTTTCTCACGATAGATATTTTCTTGATCGAGTGGTTACCCATTTATATGAAATGAGCCCAGTTGGATTTGAAATGTACCGAGGAAATTATAGCGCCTATCTTCTCCACAGAGAGCAACGATGGATCGATCGACAAAATTATATCGAGTCTGAGTTTTCTCGAATGCAAAAAGAACTGGAGTATATTCGAAAAAATATATCAAGTCAACGCACTCAGCAAGCAAAGGGGAAATTAGCACGAATAAGCAGGGAAATAAGATCAATTGAAAAGTTAGGCTTTTTTGGTGTGCGGGATAAAAGTTGGAGTAAGATCGCTGAGCAAATTGGCGGGGGAGATCGCAATACTCTTCGAGTGGATGAGGTGGCACAAAGATTATCTGCATTGAAAGGTCCTTCTACCCATGTAAGCACAGTAAAAATTTCAATGAGAGCCAAACATCGGAGTGGAAACATTGTGCTTCGGGGGGAACAATTCAAAATTGGATATCCTGGAAAAGAATTATTTTCAGTGGATAAATTAGAACTCCGCAGACAAGAATGTGCTGCTTTAATCGGCCCAAATGGATCAGGAAAAACCACTTTTTTGAAAACGATTCTTAAACAAATTAATCCTTTAGATGGAGAAGTGCACCAGGGGGCAAGTTTAAAAATTGGATATTTTGCCCAAGCTCATGAAGAATTAGACCCTAATTTAACCCTTATTGAAGAAATTGACCGAATGGGCACGGGTATGTTGGAAAGAGAGATTCGAGGGTATTTGGGACGGTATCTATTCTCTGGTGAGGATCAATACAAAAAAGTAGGGGTTCTATCCGGGGGGGAGAGTGGACGGCTTGCCTTAGCAAAATTATCTTTAATGAATGCGAATTTCTTGCTTTTGGATGAACCAAGTAATCATTTGGACATTCCGGCCCAAGAAATATTGCAACAAGTTCTTGCCGAGTTTGATGGCACTATTTTAATGGTCTCCCATGATAGATATTTGATTGATGCACTTGCTACACAAATATGGGATATAGATCCAATGAAACAAAATTTGACAATCTTTAAGGGTGGTTATAGCGAATATAAGGGAATTCTCAACGAAGGGGAAGAAAATAAAGATAATGGACCCAAAGAAATAATTGTCCCTGAAAAAAACATTAAAATTAAAGCAGAACTTTCTAAACACCAAAAACAACGAGTTGAAAAAAAAATCTTAGGACTGGAAGATAGGATATTAGATATTGAGAACAAACTGGAGGGGTTGGGCAAAAAACTATCCACACCATCTGAAGACTCTTCCGAGGTGATAAAGTTTGGCGAGGATTATGCTTATTATCAAACCGAACTTGAAAATGCGATGAAAGAATGGGAAGATTTACAAAAACAATTAATTTTATAGTTACTACACTCAAATAATCTTGCAATTGCATGAAGCTTCATCATCATAAAAGCCCTTGGAAAAATCCAAGGGCTTTTATATGTACAATTTATATGTGACTATGCAGGAATACCTTTGTATAAACGGCGGTATTCCCAAAAACTAATCAATTTGTTTCTTTCTTCATCCCACAGATCTAAAAAGATTGTTTTAACACTTGAGAACATGGTGAGTGTTTCAACTTCTTGGAAAAGATTGTTTTCCACGTATGCTTTTTCAAGCAAATAATTCGGGATCTTGGGGCTGAGATGATGGATATGGTGGAAACCAATATTTCCAGAAAACCATTGTAATATTTTGGGAAGTTTGAAATAAGAACAACCTTCGAGTGCAGCTTTCTCATAATCCCACTGTTTATGCCAACGCCAATATGTATCCTCAAATTGATGCTGTACGTAAAACAAGTAAACACCTGCCATCGAACCTATTAATGAAATGGGCAATTGGATCATAAAGAATTCTTTAAAACCGATCAAAAAACCCATTCCTACGGTTATAGATAATAATGCAAGGTTGGTCCAATGGACGCTAGCACGTTCTTTTCTATCCGTCTTTTTTGTCTTAACCGGGAAGCGATGCATAAATAAAAATACAAAAGCTGGTCCAATGATAAATGTGGTGATTGGGTGCCTGAAAAAACGATATTTAATCTTTCCCCAATTATTTAATTCCATGTATTCGTTAACTGTGATCGTTTCTACATCCCCAATTCCTCGAAAATCAAGATCACCAGAAGTGGAATGATGTATGGCATGTGCTTTCCTCCAATGATAATAAGGAGTTAGTGTAATTATCCCAAAAATCGATCCCACAATATTATTGGTTTTTGTGGATTTGTAAAATGAATTATGTCCACAGTCATGTTGAATAATGAAAATCCGAACCATGAAACCAGCATTTAATATTGCAAGGCTTAATGTGATCCAATATGAAACTCTTAAGCTAAAGTACATTAAAACCCAAATGAGAATAAATGGGGCTAAAGAATTAATAATTTGCCAGGTGCTTTTCCCAATATGCGGTTTTTGATATCGTTTTACGATCTCGATCCAATCAGACTTTTTTTTCTGAACCGCAGCTTTCACTTTATCCATCATAAAAACAACTCCTTAAAAACCTATATTGTAAACTGGACAATTCAGATGTATTTTACTCTATATTGTGGAACCGATAGGATATATTATTTAATGAATTTAGAAATTACCTTTTTATCAATTCAAATATACCTATCCCGCAGCTATTTCCTCATCCCCGTTATAGGATTTTATTTGCGGCCAAATCCCCATGATTACAATTACCCCCACAATACAAGCAATCCCACCACTGACAACAGCAAATATGGGTCCAAAAAATTGAGCGACGACACCAGCTTCCATCTCTCCTAACTGAGGTCCACCCATAAAAAATATTTGATTAATGCTCACCATTCGTCCCCGTAATTCATCTGGTGTTTGCAATTGTCGAATCGTGTTTCGAATTACTGTACTCACCGTATCCGATGCGCCAACCAACATCAAAGCTAAGAATGCAAGTAATAAGGTTGGTGCGAGACCAAAAAGTATGGTTGCTATTCCATATAAAACTACAAAACCGAGTAATAATGGTCCCTGTTTTCGTAAGTGTTCCACTTGGGTCAAAAATATTGCTGTTATTACTGAACCCACCGATTGAGCTGCAGATAGTGTGCCGTACCCAACTGCGCCAATATTTAATATCTTTGTAGCAAATATTGGTAATAATGCAGTTGCGGAGGAAAAAAACGTTGCTACAAAATCCAACATCATTGTCGATAATATAAGTGGGGGCTTTTTAATAAATTTTACGCCTTCTTTTATTGCGCCAATTTCAATTTTCTGCCCTTTTGTGATTAATTGCGGGACATCCCCTAACAGGATCAGGGCAACAAAGATTGCAATATAAGAGACACCATTCAATATATATGTATAGCCCTGCCCCAGTGAGGGTGCGGCTAAAACGATCCCAGCAAAAAGAGGTCCGACAATGGAGGAGGCGGTAAAAACCAAAGAACTTATACTAAATGCGTTGACTAGGTCAGCCTTTGGCACCAAGTTTGGCGTTAGAGATTGCCGGGCTGGAAGGTCAAAAGAAAAGGTTGCTCCTTCTATAGCGGTTAATAAATACAAATGCCAAAGGACAATCTGACCTGTAAGTGTGAGGTACCCAAGCGTTAGCGCTGTAATTGTTTGAATAGCTTGAGTGACAAACAAAATCTTTTTACGTTCAATTGTATCCGCTACGACGCCCCCCACAAGAGAAAAAATGATCACGGGCAATATACGTACAAGCCCAACCGTCCCTAGTGCAATTGGTGCTTCAGTCAGACTATTTACATGCCAAAGTAATGCGGTAAATTGCATCCGGGAGCCAATAATCGATATACCTAAACCGATAATTAAATAGACAAATTTTTTATGTTTTAGTGATGGTGGGATTTTTATCATGATTGGAAAGAGCTATCTTTTTATGTTCCCCAATCTCTTAAATATAGAAAATCATATCCAAAGGTTCGATTACTTAACTTTGCAATCGGAGGCATTACTCGTTTGAAATGATTTTGCCGAATTCGATTTACGACAGTATCCACAAAATTTTTATCGAATCCTGCATCGATGCACTCTTTTGGCGTAAACCGCTCATCTACTAATAAAACCAATAATTTATCAGCCTCTTCATACGTAAATCCAAGCTCATCTTCGTCGGTTTGACCCACCCATAGATCAGCAGAAGGAGCTTTATTTAAGATTTCAGAGGGTATATTAAGTGCTTCGGACAATTGACGAACTTGGGCTTTATATAAATCCCCCAAAGGATTAATTGCAGCGGCAGAATCCCCCCATTGCGTACTATATCCGAGCAAGATTTCTGTTTTATTACTTGTACCCATAACAAGGCCCTTAAAGGCAGCAGATTGATCATATAAAACGATCATTCTTGCTCGAGCCATTACGTTTCCGCGTCTCACCTTTTCTTGTTTTGGTATTTCCTTTAGCAAAGGATCCACCATATCGGTAATCGAGTAAGTTAAAGATTTTATACCGGTAGCATCAATAACCAACTGTGCATGATCAAGGGAAGCTTGAGAGGATTCCCGATAGGGCAATCGAATTCCTAAAACATTCTCTGCGCCTAAGGATTCCACAGCCAAATAGCAACTTAGAGCAGAATCAATGCCGCCCGAAAGACCAATGACCGCCTTTGAAAAACCTACTCGGTTAAGTTCACTTTTTATAAATTCGGTTAGTATTTTTTGTGCAAGATCAGTGTTAATAGATAAATTGCTCATCATCTCGCAATTGTAGTCCATTTACTTAAAAAGGGGAACTTTGTTACCCTCATCTCTTAGAGTAAAGGACACCATCCATATTTCCTACAAAGTCAGGTAAATTTACATGACCCAATTGTTGGCGAATTGCATAAGCCTCACCCGTATGGAACCAATAGTGATAATTAACCCGTAGCAAAGTTTTCCCTATACTTTCATAATGTAACTTACCAGGGCTTTTCTCCAAATGATTGTCTAACATCTGCTCTTCTAGGGTATCTAGGTATATATCTGCCTTATCAGTTACATTTTTCCATATTTCGCACATTTCTTGCATCAACGGCGTGCTGGGTGGCCTTCCATATCCAACTCTTGCATTTAAGTCAGGGGCAATGTTTTCACCTTGCGCATTAATCACCCAATGTTTATGTTCTTGATTTGCTAAATGTCCGATGATCCAACTAATGCTATTCATCGGTTTAAATCGGATAAGCCCTTCAGGATAATCCACCCCAAAAAGGCAACGTTTAAATTCTTCCCGTGCAAAACGCAATTGAGTGACGATGGCAATGGTCATAAATATTCCTTCAAACGTACAAAATTCACCAAAATAAATCATTTCACCCTGCACCTAAAATAACCCCAACACAAATATTAGTTTCATTAGATTTACTTATATTTACATATTAATTTATTAATCTTATCTAATTTCGCAGAAGATTATATTTTAGGTAAAATGAGGGTATTGTTACATTGAGGAAATAATGGAAATAAAAACACAAATCATTGAAGATCTAGAAAAAGCAAGACATCAATTAATTGTACAGCTTGGGCATATGGATAAAGATCGTGAAATTTTCCCTGGGTGGCGCATTAAGAATTTCCTGGACCATATTACCGGATGGGATGAGTTGATTATCAATATCTTGCTATACCATCGATCTGCAAAATATTTAGGGAGAATAACTGGTATTGATCAGCATAATGCGGAATCGATCAGAAATCGGGAATCTTTAACTTATGAAGAAAGCTTACGCGATTTTGGGGAAATTCGAGAAAAGTTAAAAACAATAATTCTGGAAACCCCGAACGATTTATACAAAAATATAATTGATTTTCCTTGGGGAGGAACAGGAATTATCCAAGAATTAATTTCTATTTTTTCTCATCATGAGCTAGAGCATGCACAGGAAATTATGGATTTTTTGGGGAAATAATCCAACCTAGGGTTGGGTGAAATTTACTAACCAAGAACCCAACCAACGATCCCCATCATCATTTTCACATTCTAAAGCAGATAGACCTGGCAATGATTCCCCCCCCTCTGCCATCCGGATTGAATAAGATATATTGGGTGACATTTCAAAATCAGCATAACCTAAACCAAATTCAATTTTCAAACCAGTAAAAAAGTTATCTTGTCCCTGATCCCAACTGGCCTCAATTTCCATCCCTGGAACAGGTTGATTCGCTGCGTTATATACCTGCACCATGATCAAAGAATTTTCTCTATAAGTTGATTCGCATACCAAGGTATAGTCCCTAAGAACAAACGCCGCACCCTCTGTTGGCGTAGGTGTCCTTGAAGCCAGAGGAGTGATGGTTAGTGTGGGAGTTTTACTAGGACCAATGGTGCTGGTAAAAGTGGGGGTTGCAATTATCGTTTCACTGGGCGCAGGTGTTATTGAAGGCGAATTATCTAAATTTCCAGCCGATCCATTTTCAAGGTCTGCGGCTAATATCCCCAACGCGCGAGCCATTAAATCTGACCCTTCTTGACCCAGCACCCGTTGTGCCTGAACTGTTAATGCCCGAACAGAATCCTCATCTTGGAGCAAATTTAATCTAGCTTGGGCGCGCCCTAAATCTGAATTTGCTAAATATGCAGAGGCGATCAAGCCGCGATAATCATCTTTGAAATCAGATCTCAGGCTAGAGGGTTGGGTTTCTAAAACCTCTACCGGAGAATATACCCAGGTATAGATCAACCCAATAAGCAGTCCAATAATTAATCCTGTGATTAAATAAGTTGGAGATTGACGACCAGCACGGTTCATTGACAAATATCCCCGCTTATTTCAATGCTATTTATACTATCGTATAAGGAGTTAATTAATACGAGATCTTCTGGGTCGTACCGGTTTTGAACTGCAAAAACTGTGGCCGCCTCAATAATTTCCTTCGGAGAAATACCAAGTTTTACAAGTTGGCATACGGCATCAGCTGGTTCTCTTTCTAACTGATATGCTTCAGCCACCATTAGAACATAATCTGCTTTATAATCCTCGCGTAAATCTGTTGGATTGGTGTCGACCAATTTCACCGGGCTGATTACTCGCCCATAAAATAGACCCACACTCAGACCAATAATAATCATTAAGATGAATAAGAATATTCTTGAATATCGCATACTCATTTAATTCTGCCATAAACGATGGTTCCGAACAAGTAATATTTCCAGGAAGTTATTATAAGATTTCCTTCAGGGCTGCTAACAGAAGGGCTATGTTTTCTTTTCTGCTGCTGTACCCCATTAATCCTATCCGCCATACTTTCCCTGCAAGAGGGCCAAATCCACCTGCCACTTCAATATTATATTCATTCAATAATCTTTTTCGGACGACAGCATCATCTAAACCAGAAGGGAGTTGGGGAGTTGACAAGGTTGGCAGACGATATTCTTTGTTTACGAGCAATGGCATTCCTAAAGTTTCTAAACCGTCCCAAAGAAGCTCAGCGTGTTTTTGATGTCGTTCAAATCGATTTTCCAAACCTTCTTCAAGCACCAAACGAAGGGCTTCTCGAAGTGCGTAGTTCATACTGATAGGGGCGGTATGATGGTATGTTCTAGTATCCCCCCAATATTTTTCAACTAATGTGAGATCTAAATACCAATTGCCCACTTGGGTTTTTCGATTTTTTAATGCTTCCCGTCCGCGCGGACCAATAGTGAGGGGGCCTAATCCAGGAGGACAAGATAAAGCTTTTTGGGTTCCGCTATAGGCTACATCCACATCCCAGGCATCGATCTCTAGAGGAATTCCCCCCAGGGAAGTCACGGTGTCCAACACAAAAAGGGCACCATTTTCATGAGCGGCTTTGCTGATAGCCGCGATTTCAGGTTGGCGAGCACCTGTAGATGTTTCTGCATGAACCAATGAAAGAAGTTTGTATTTTTCTTTTTTCAAAGCTGTTTCAATCTCAACGGGGTCAAACACTTCCCCCCAGGGGCGATCAATACGATCCACTTCCGCCCCATATCTTTGAGCCATATCGATTAACCGCTCACCAAAATAACCATTTACCGCCACTAAGACTTTATCCCCCTCCTCAATGAAATTACATAAGGCTGCCTCCATGGCTGCAGAACCGGTTCCTGATACAGGAATAGTAAGTTCATTTTCTGTTTGAAAAACATTGCGAAGCATTTCCTGAACTTCATCCATAATCTTTATAAACTGTGGATCCAAATGCCCGATCAAAGGAGCTGACATTGCTCTTAAAACTCTAGGGTCTGCCATACTTGGGCCAGGTCCTAATAAAATTCTGGTAGATGGATTTAGGTCTGTATATGTAGTCATGCGTTTGATCTCCTTAAATACGGTGCTAGTTCCTCAAACAATAGATCAAGACTTATTATAAAGGAACTGGGCCTATCTGCCCAATACCCCACAAATATGCTTTGCTTGACCCGCATAAAATAATCAAAACATTGTACAATTCTAGAATGAGTAAAGATAATTCAAGCCCTCGATTAATCAATCGCCGAATTAAAAGACGTTTAAAATCTAAAAAATCTTGGCAATCGAGAATTTCATCATTTGCTAAAATTATTGCTATCGGATTAAGTACAATTTTGGCAATAGGTATTCTCTGGCTTGCGAATTATTACAGTAAGATAAGTATTGATCTTCCATCCATTGAGTCCATTCCAATATTGCTTGACGGTCCAAATGGCCAACTATATCTTCCCACGCGAATATATGACCGCACAGGAGAGCATCTGCTCCAAAGTTTGGAAAATCCTAATTCAATCAATTCAATATACATTCCTTTAAATAGAATGCCAAAATTAGTTGTTGAGGCGATCTTGGGAGTAATGGATCCAGGTTTTTGGGATCATTCAGGATATTATTTCTCGTTGGATCTTAGTTCGCCAACTTTTGCCCAAATATTAGCTGGGGATCTTTTGCTTTGGGGAGAGACATCGGGAACTTCAAAGAGCCTGCGACAGAGTTTTTTAGCCGCCCAGATCACCGAACAATTTGGCAAAGAAAAAGTTTTAGAGTGGTATTTGAATTCAGCAGACTTTGGACAATTGGCTTTCGGTATTGACGAGGCTGCTTGGGTCTATTTTGGAAAATCTGCTTTAGATCTAACATTAGCCGAATCCGCAATGCTCGCTGCAGTTGTTGAAGCCCCTGCCCTCAACCCAATAGATGCACCTGAGGTAGCGATTGAAAGGCAAGGAAAGGTTCTCCAATTCCTATTAAACCAAGGATTGATCGATATTAATCAAGCCACTGAAGCTAATCAAATCCCAATCCAAATTCAAAAAAAAGCTGAAGTAGATGCTACTATTGCCCCAGAATATTTAGATATTTTATTGGACCAATTATTTGAAAAATTTGGAAAGGACCGAGTTTATCGTGGGGGTTTGAAAGTGATCTCAACCCTAGATTATCAATTACAAAAGGAGGTAAATTGTTCAATCGAAACACAGCTTGGTCGGCTGAAGGGAACCTTGAATTTAGATCAGATCGTTGAAAATTGTGAATCAGCCAGGCTATTGCCTCGATTGGGGAGAGAGCAAATATCTGAGAATTCAAGTTTGGATGCAAGCGTGGTTGTCCTCGATTCAACTACCGGTCAAATTTTAGCATTGACGGGGGATGTCAAAGATTCCAATCCTCCAGGCACAATACTGACGCCTTTTATCTATATGACAGCATTTACCCGCGGAATGAGCCCTGCAACCCTGCTATGGGATATCCCAAATAATTTCCCCCCCCTTATAGAATCCAGCAATTTATCTGAAATTGATTTTCAGGGTCCTGCAAGTTTACGAACGGCCTTAGCCAATGATTACATCGCCCCAGCCATGCAAACACTCACCCAAATTGGTCCCGCTAATGCTTGGAGGACAGCCCAGCAATCTGGTATAAAAAACATGATCCTACCTTCAAATGAAGATACCTATCGAATGATCCTAGATCAGGGGAGAATCAACCTCCTGGAACTTACACATGCCTACAGCATGCTTAGCAATCAAGGAACATTGGCGGGTCAAATACCTATTAATAGTAGTTCGGATTCTCCAGGGGTAAATGCTATTCTCCAGGTAAATGATAATGATGGAAGGGTCCTATTTGATCAAAAAATACCTGCCACTCAAGGAATCGTTACTAATCAGGTAGCTTATTTAATAACCGATATTCTTTCTGACGATCTTGCAAGACAAAGTAGTTTAGGGCATCCAAATCCATTAGAAACTGGTCGTCCCTCAGCTTCGAAGATCGGTCATACTATAGACAACAATAATGCTTGGACTGTTGGATATAGTCCCCAAAGAGTAGTCGGGGTTTGGCTCGGGACACCAGATTCCTCTCTAGAAACTCCAGGGATCGCTCCATCAATCGCTGCTGCGGGTCTTTGGAATGCAATCATAAAAGCGACTTATTCTGGTTTACCTTTTGAAAACTGGGTGGAACCCCCAGGTCTCAACAACATTACAGTTTGTGATCCTTCTGGACTTCTTCCCACAGAAGAATGCCTCAAATTAGTTACGGAACTATTTATTAGTGGTTCTGAACCGCTCCAGCAAGACAACCTTTACAAAAGCATATTAATCAATACCCAAACAGAAAGATTGGCAACCGTTTATTCCCCATCAGAATTTGTAGAAGAAAGAGTTTATATGTTTCCCCCACCCAACGCCGTGGAATGGGCAAGAACTTCGGGCTTGGATATTCCTCCAACCTCATATGATGTAATTTTCAATGTAAATCATTTAGATGGTCCCGCAGTAATAAGTTCCCCGGAAATTTTTTCTTATATTTCGGGAGTAGTTTCCATCGACGGAATTGCAAAAGGGAATAATTTTTCATATTATCGCTTACAAATTGGGGAGGGATTAAATCCGCGACAATGGCTCCAAATCGGCGATAATTATGAGGAATCCGTTAATCTGAATGAACTCACAACCTGGGATACACGTGGTTTAAATGGGCTTTATGCTATTCAACTATTGGTGGTTAATCAAGATCAAACCGTAGAAACAGCGATCGTTCAAGTGACCGTTGATAATCAAGCCCCTGATATTCAAATTTCGGTTCCACTGGATAATCAAATATTTCCGTATTCAATAGATAATAATATAACCATCCAAGCACAAATTGGGGACAACTTAGGTGTCGATTCTGTTCAGATCTTCGTCGATAATAGATTGATATCAACATTAACCGATCCCCCCTTTGTGGCACCTTGGAATGGGTTGTCGGGAGACCACAAATTAAAAGTAATTGCTACTGATTTGGCTGGAAACAAAAAAGAAGTATTGGTTAATTTTATAATCGATTAAACAAAAAACTCATGGATTTAGGTCCATGAGTTTTTTGTATTCTTTTAATTAATATTTATTTAATCTAAAAATTCAGCTGCAAAATAATTTACTTTCCACTCTCCGGCACCGCCATCAAAGGTTAATAAACCGATACCCACTACACCTTCAACAACCTCTGAAACCGTAGTTTCACCAGCAAATTCCCCATTAATGAAAAGGGAAATTTCATCGCTTTCACAGTATCCAACCATAAAATTATCACCACTATTTAGGCTTGATTGGCCTGATGTTAAAGTTGAAAACTCACCAGGATCTACCGCATAGTTCCAGAAGCCGATCTCCCAAAAACCATCTGCGTAAATTGTAAATGAATATTCACCATCTTCATTGGCACGACAGTAAACATCTAGTGAAGAGTCATCAGCACCACCGACGAAAGCAAAATCCACCTCAAGTCTCACATCAGTAGACCATAGATCTACATAGGCGGCGATCCAATCATCTACCAAGGGCGCATACATAGTTACACCCGGATCTGCATATTCAAAACGATATTGTGGATCAGATGGATCTTTCATGTCCACTACCCAATCATTAATATCTTCAAATTCTGTAAAATAAACATTATCTGGAATTTCGTTATTAACTTCAGGGGCTGGCGTGTTTGTATCCACATCATCCATTGCTGTTTGGGTTTCCTGAAGAGATTCAGCAGTTGCGTCCAAATCTATTTCAACAGTATTGTTATTGGCATTGGTATTATTATTTAGATCTTCGTTATTTCCGTTATTACCCGAAGATTGACAGGCCAATGACACTAATATTAATATACTAAATCCAAAAATTAATCTTTTCAAATTTTTTCTTTGCTTCATCTGCTTCTCCTTAGAACTAGCAATACAATCATTTATTTATAAAAAATTTAGCCTATATTATAATACTTTATTTATCTAAATTGGTCGAACTAACAGAAAAAGATTCAATAATCAATACTGTATTTTCCGGATCAACATTTTGCACTCCAAATCCAACAATTCCTGATAAATAGGTAGAATCCAAAGCCTCCCCCAAAAGTACGTCGTTTACTGAAAGTGAAAGTAAGTCTCCAATACAAGTAACGGTGAAGATGTTTTTCTCTCCATCAGGATTTAGAGAATCGAACATTCCCGTCGTCAAACTAACATATTCGGATGTGTAATAATCAAATAATCCAATATCCCAAAATCCTCCATAATAGACAAAGAAACGATATTCTCCAGGTTCATTGGAGCGACAATATAATTCTATGGCAGGCATTGAACCTTTATCTTGAGTAACTTCGACTTCTATATAAGCATCTTCGGTAAGAAACTGCTGGTGGGCGCGAAACCAACCGAAACTATTACTCAAATCAATTCTTAATCCCGTATCAGTTAACTCAGGGGAGTACTGCAGCCCCTCCAGAGAAATGCCAGATAGAAATAACCAATCATCCATCGTCACAAATTTTGTGGAATAGACATCCCACTCTTTATTAATATCTAATTCATCAATTTCCATATTTCCTGTAACTTCTTGATCAGTCCTATCCGAATCTAGGTTTTCCGAACAAGCTGTGACAAAAAGCAATATTAACAAAACAAAAATGAAATATTTTTTTCTTTTTCTGTTTCTCATTAAGTTTCCTCTTCTTGAATAATAGAACCCCTCGTTTTTGAGGGGTTTTCAGTGTAAATATAATACAAAAATTCGTTAGGTACAAGGAAATATTGTTCAATATTAAATAAAGTGTAATTCTTTTCCGAACAAGATTAAATACGGCGCTTTCTTATAGATTGAACGCCAGTTGAAATGGCAATGATCCCCAATACCCATTTGGTTAAATTTACAATTCTATTAGCAGGTTCTTTAATCTCAAGATTCTCTTTTTCTGGTTCATTTCCTAAATTAATCTCCGCTTGTTCATCCACGTCTTTTTGATTTTCATTTTCAGTTTCTACTTTGTTGTCTGAGGATCCAACTTCAGTATCTTCAACAGGAGCATCTTTTACAGCCATAGTTGGCACAGCTGTTATTGTAATTCGAGCAGAAGGGGTTGATTCATCTTCCTGCAAATTTTGTGCACCTGAGGATGCTTCGGCTTCCTCATTTGAATCTTGGGAAGCCACCTGATCCTGATCACCTCCCAAACTATCATCTGCAGAAAAATCTGCCTGGGGAGCCGGTGCCATTTCTTCTTGAGGAGCATCTATGCTATCAGCGTCCGCCATCACTGCAGCCAATGGCTCTCCAACAGTCCCATCTATGAAATTATTTGAAGAAAGTGAAACTTGATCAGAGGCTTCGCTAAAGGGCACTACTCCCTTATTCACAAAATCTCCCACAAACACCAATGCAAATAGTATGCTGGCGATCGATGAAATCAAACGCATTGTTGGGTAGGAGTTGAAAGATCTTCTTTGCGCTTTGATCATTTCTGGGCGAAGGGTGAAATTATGTGGAATTTTTATTTGGGGGGCACGTTGAAGAACTTTTCGAGTTAATTGCAAATTATCAAATGCAATTTCCCAAACCTTATCACTTTGAATTTTTGTCTCAACTCTTGTTTTTTCTTTCCCAATAAGTTGATTATCTAGATAAGCGGAGAGTAATTCTAATTCTTTCTGCTTTAATGGTCTTTTCATTATTTTAGTCCTTCACTTTCTAAACGAAAAGATGAGGGTAAAAGTTCCCCAAAACCTCTTAGGCAATCTTGCATTTTATTTCGTGCTCTTGCCAAACGGCTTTTTACAGTGCCCAAGGGTTTGGAAACTGCTTGAGCTGCTTCAGAATAATTCATTCCTTGGACATCAACCAATATTACGATAGCTTTAAACTCATAATCCAATTCATCCAAACAGTTTTGAATGGCAGAATTTAATTCTTCTCTCACGATTGCATATTCGGGACTCTCCCCCGGGTCTGTTAACCAAACAGGGGATTCGATTTCCTCCTCCTCATTTGTCATTGGTTCCAATGCAATTGTCGGTCTTCGTTTAATCTTTCTCAATTCATCATATCCCGCGTTGGTAACAATTCGCATCAACCAAGCTTTAAAGGAACCCCCTTTAAAACTATTTAGTTTTCGATAGGCAGAGATAAAGGCATCCTGCGTGATATCCTCTGCCATTGCAGGATCCCCCATCAAGCGGTAGGCCACATTAAATGCAATATCCTGATACGCCAACACTAAGCGGTTGAAAGCATCTAAGTCCCCTTTCTTTGCATATTTGACCATCTCCGCTTCATCCACCCTGTTTTCTCCTTGAATAGATATAGAAAAGACGGAATAGTACAATTCCGATCGCAGCAGAACCGCCCATTATTACTGGAAATAGTGGAAGCATCTCCTGTGCAAGCCAAATGGCCCGTAAAAAGCCCGCAAAGGGAGAGGCTAGCACTAATGCCCAAACTGGTCTCCATAACTGCTTATAATCAGTTGATTTACTGTCTTCAAATACACCTAATAGAGGGGCGATCAAGAACCAAGATACGGTCCATGGAATAAATGTACTGAAAATTCGAACACCTGCGGTTGCGAGAGATTGGTGACTAGAAAATCCCACTAATGTAACCACCAATAAAGTGATCGTATCCCCAACTACTAGAATAATTTGATTTCGAGTTAAGTTATTTACATTCATGCCTCATATATACCATACTAATTATTGTCAAGCTACTTTATTTGATATTTTTTCCTAACCCATAGTTACATAAAATTGTTGCCGTTGCTACTAAGATATTTCACGGGTACAATGTTTTAAATATTATTGTTTACCCGAGGTAATTATGGAAGACCAATCAAGTTTTATTAATAAATATGTCCTCCCCATTTTACAAATTACAGGAATCACTACGGGGCTAGTCTTTGTATTAAGTTGGTTTTTTGGTGGATTGACCCTACTATCTAATTTTTTCTTTTTTTCTTCCGCAATTTTAATCATCTATTCTGTCATTCCCTTATTCTCAGATGGTGGAATTAAAGGATTTAATAAAATCAGGAAGGAAGGGCTTGTTCTTGAATTTAATGAAGAAGAAATAATTAAGAAACAAGAAGAAACAAGAAAAAGGATTCTAACAATATTTCGGTTTGGAACCTCAGGGATCATTTCTTTCATTTTATCCGTTTTAACATCAAATATTAAATAATGAATAATTCATCAAACAAATTAGTAACTTCTTGTGCACTATTAGTAGCGATATCATTCTTATGTTTTTGTTGTGCAACAGTTTTCATCGTCTCAATAATTTCTATTTATCCTACAGGCTAATCATGACCCTTGATATTAATCGTATAAAAGCCCTTTGTTTCGATGTCGATGGCACTTTACGTGACACAGATGATGCCTATACTGAAAAACTAACTCGTTTGTTTTCCAAATTCTCTTGGATCAACTCTGATTGGGATACTGCAAAATCATCTAGAAAAATCATTATGAAAATTGAAGGTCCAGCAAATTTTGTCTATAGTATTCCTGACCGGATTGGATTGGATGATGAAATGGCTGATATTAGCAATTGGCTGCATCAAGTTGGCCTATTAAAAAATAAAAAACACGAAAATTATTTAATAATCCCCGGTGTGGAGGAAACTTTAAAAACCCTGTTTTCCAAATATCCAATGACCGTGATCAGTGCCAGAGGAAAGAGAGGAACTGAAGGTTTTATAAATAGCTGTAATTTTTCAGATTATTTTAAAGATGTGGTTTCCGCTCAAACAACTCATCGGACCAAACCACACCCTGCGCCTGTTCTTTGGGCTGCCAAAAAAATGGAGGTTTCCCCTGAGAATTGTTTGATGATCGGAGATACAACTGTGGACATCATTGCAGGTCGGCGAGCAGGTGCACAAACAGTGGGGGTGTTATCTGGTTTTGGAGAAAAAGACGAATTAATTGATAAGGGTGCAGATCTGATATTGAATAGCATTGCAGACCTACCCGCAATACTTCTAAATAACTAAGATATATAATTATTGAATTGATTTTATTGTTTTATTTGCTGATAATTATTAGAGGTAAATCCAAGGAACCCATTCTATAATGTCATTAATGAAAATGATAAAACGTTTCGCCTTATTGCTGATTATAAGTATGTTTTTGGGTTTAGTCACAACAGCCACCCTTGCCCAATCTGGCAAATTATATTTCCCCGAATCTGATCATTGGGTCGAAGAGCCTTTTTTATCTTTCTATCAAGCAACCCCTGATGCTGAATTTGTTTTCGGTAACCCCAATACGAATGCTTATCAAACCAGTTGGACAACCGTTCAATATTTTGAAAATGTGCGACTAGAAATTGATACCTCTGGGGATGTGATCATATCTCCCCTCGGAGATTTATTTTATGAAATAAGTGATGGCGTCAAGGCGGCGCCAATTTACTCATCAAATTGTGAGAAAGATGAGCAATGGAATCACCCAATTTGTTTTAGCTTTTTAGACTTTTATCTCCAATTTGGAGGGGAAAACATATTTGGAAAACCTATTTCCGGATTGGAATACATTGACGATGTTCTGGTTCAAAATTTCCTAAACGCAAGATTCGAATGGCATCCAAATCAACCAGAATTCCAAACTGTTTCCTTAACAAGTTTGGGAATGATGTTTCTAAATGAAATTGGTGAAAATGAGGATAACAATACCCTACCGGTTGAAACCAGTTTTGAAATTGTTGAGGAATTAAATATTTGGGGGATAGTATCCAATATCGTCACATTAAAAGATGAAATACAAATATTATCTGTATATGTTCGAGATCAAAACAATAATCCTGTTGAGAATGTGAATATTTTTGTTAACATTATCTATGGCAAAAATTTGGAATACCCGCAACAAACTCTCCCGGTTTTCACAGATGCAAATGGATTAGCAATAATTGAATTTCCTGTATTAGATGATTCTGTCGGGGAAGTACAAATCGTCATAGTTGGGAACTATAAAGTAATTACAAAATCTACAAGAAGTTCTTTTTTCATTTGGTACTAAATAACACTCCAATAAATTCTTTGAAGCATTTTTATCTTAAGTATTTGAGTCTATATTGAATTCGATAATTATCAACCAAGTTTTGTAAGCATAGACCTGTATCTGTTATGATCATCAGGATCAAGCATCAATATTGCCCTGATCGCTTCCTTCGCCCCCTCAATGTCACCCTTCAACACAGATTTTTCAGCTATTTTATCCCATTGTACAATGGCCTCGGTGCTATGCCCAATTTGCTGGTGAATTTCTGCTAAACACTTTCTGGCATAAAGCATTTCTGGGTTGCCATCAATAATTTTAGTTACAAAATAAATTGCATCCTCATCGTTCCCATTATTTGATAAGTAGAAAAGGTAATTGTCCAATTCCAATTCTGATTCCGCAGGTTCCCCCAATCTTAAATTCACCTCAATTAATTGAATTCGGGCAAGTTCATCTTCAGGATTTATTTTACAAATTTGCTCATAAACTTCTATTGCTTGTCGCCAATCCAATCGTTGTAGATCAATATCTGCTATATGATGAAGAATCTCAATTTGTAGGGAGCCCTCCACTTGATGATCTTCTGCAACAATTAACGCGGTTTCATATGTGTTTCTTGCAACATCCATTTTTGCTAAACTATAATTGACATCTGCAAGTTTCATATATTCTCTAATTGCATCTTCAATCTTATCTAACCCAATTAATCTTTTGATCAATCTTTGGCGTATTGAATCTTCTAAAGGCACAATATCGATCACACGTCGCAATAAATCTATGCCACGTTTTTCCTCTCCCCTAGTGAAATATGCTGTTGAGACTGTTGTAAACTTCTTTATTGCTTCTTTAGTTTTATTTTGGCGCAATAATAATTCACCCATATAGATATGGAGAGGCAAATAGGTTGGTGAGACAGATAATATATTAAAAGCTTCTTCCATCGCGGATCTATAAAAACCTTGACGAGCAATTTGGTAAACTGAAGACATTGTCTGAACCATTTCTGTACTTTCGGGTTGTGTTAATATTTCTGCCAAAGAAACGATCAAAGTTCCCGTTATCGCGCTTGGAAGCTGAGATCGTGCTTGTTTAACTTGATGCTTCCAGTTAGCTTGCATTAATAAGGACATAATATTTTTATTAAGTTGCATGAGAGTGTTTTGATCATCATCAAGACTGGTAGAGTCAATTAAATGGTCATATTGCTCCCCAAGTATTTCAAACAATTCAGGTTTTACAACCAAGAGGTCAGCAATTTTTAATGCCCGTAGGTATTCTCTGTTTGCTTCCAAAATATTCTCATCTTCATTATAGAAATCTGCCATCAACAAATGGGATGCCAGCTCATAATCTGACTCTGTCTGGGATTCCAACAAATAAGGTTGCGCTTTTTCTTTTTTATCAAGACGATGGTACAGCAAACCAAGATTAAAATATGCCGCAGGGAATTTCAGGCCATAATCAATCGCCTTTTTTAATTCTTTGGCTGCTTTCCCATCTGCCGCTCGTGATTGATAATCAATGGCTAACCCTAGATGCACTGATACCTTATTTAGGTCGATATCATTCGCATCCACCTTGCCCTTCATCAATCCCAAAAAATTCTTATTGGAATTATTTTCGAGATCGATGTTTACATCAGTAACATCAAATAACAATCCAGCAAGGGCAATTAGTGCAGTCTGACGTGCTTCCGCAATAGGATCTGGGCTATCTTGATTAATATGGAATCCAGATGAGTTACTCTCAATTCCTAATTCAGAATCTAGATCATCCAACCCAGATCCTAACTGCCTTAATGAAGGAATGGGTAAAGTCTTATTGTTTTCGATAAGCTTTAACGCTTCATTAGCATCAAGATCACTGGGGTCGGTTTCAATCGCTTTTTTTACAGCTTGGAGAGCATCCCCAACTTGCCCAACATCCTGCAAATAAGCGGCAAGGGTAATATATTCGCGAATTGCCTGTTTCTTTCTGCCCAATCGGTCTTGAACTACTGCAATTCGTGAATGTGCCTTGAGATGTTTAGGTTCTAATCTTGTCACCCTTTTCCAATTTTCAATTGCTTTATCAGCATCTCGAATTTTCAGATGGAGATCAGCTGCTCGCATGGATGTTTCAATTGCTTGATCATTATCATCCAATCGTTCATAAATATCCGCCATTTTTTCAATAGATAAGGGATCCTCAGGAGACAATTTCGCCGCTCTTTTGTAGCATATTAACGCTGCATTGAATTTCTTTTGCTCATACAATGCTAACCCTAGGCTTGTGATTGCCATAGGATTTGAAGGCATTTGCTCAACTGCCTTTCGATAGAGGTTTGCCGCATCTTCCCATTCTTGGTCCCATGCAGCGGAATGACCTTGTATCATTGAATTTTGAAAAATTCCTTCATTTTCAGACATAGTCAACTTTAAATCTCCAATTTTTCCAGATTACCCCAATTGATTCCGGCTTGGGCATCTGTTTTTAAGGGAACTTTCAATGGATAGGCTCCACCCATTTTTTCCATTACCAATTTTGCGGTTTCAATAATTTCGGTATCGGGGCATTCCAGAACTAACTCATCGTGTACTTGTAATATAACTTTCGATTTTAGTTTAGATTTTTTCAAGGCTTCAGAAACATCAATCATCGCAATCTTTAATATATCTGCGGCGGTTCCTTGGATGGGCGCATTAATCGCTTCCCGAAGTTGCCTTTTGCGAATTAATTGATTCCTTTGAGTCTTAAGACCATAAAAATAACGTCTACGGCCTAATAGCGTTTCAACAAATTCGTTTTCTGTAGCTTGCTCTCTTAATTTATCCAAAAAGATTTTCACACCAGGGAATTGATTGAAATATGCTTCAACAAAATTTTCGGCCTCCGCCAAAGTGAGATCAGTTGTACGAGTTAGACCAAAGGGGCTCATCCCATAGATCAACCCAAAGTTGATCGCCTTGGCATGGCGTCGATGATCTGCGGTGATTTTATTCAATGGTATGTCTAGAATTGCAGCAGCGGTTGTGTTATGAATATCTTGATCGGCCTTGAATGCGGCGATCATCGCTTCATCATTGGCCATATGAGCGACAACACGTAGCTCAACTTGAGAATAATCGATTGCTAATAATTTATTTCCAGGCCCGGCCACAAAAGCATTCCTTACTTTCCGTCCTAGTTCAGTTCTGATTGGGATGTTTTGTAGATTTGGATCGTAAGAAGCAATGCGCCCCGTTACCGAACCAGTTTGACTATAAGACGTATGGATCTTTTTTGTTACCGGATTTACCTGAGCTGGAAGTGCTTCAACATAAGTTGAATTTAGTTTGGCTAATTCTCGATATTCCATGATCAACTCAACCATCGGGTAATCTTTTCTTAATAATTCCAATACACCTACTGCTGTGGAATAATGGCCACTGGCAGTCTTTTTAGCTCCTTCTGGCGGAGTGATACCCAATCGAACAAATAAGGCATCTGATAATTGTTGGGTTGAATTAAGGTTAAATTCTTCACCCACAGCTTGAAAGACTTTCGTCTTGATTTCCCCCATGCGAAGGATTAATTCTTCTGACATAGAATTAAGGAATTCAGCATCTAGACCTATGCCAGCAATTTCCATTTCGGAAAATATTTTGATCAGCGGCAATTCAACTGTGTTAAATATTTTTTCGGAATTCGTTGCCGTTAAAGATTTTTTTAATTCCGGGATCAACCGCAATACGACCTCGGCGTCTGCAACGGCATAGGGCGCTGCTTTTTCAATTGAAACCTGCGCCATCGTGATCGCTTTTTTGCCCGTCCCGATCAATTCTTTGATATTTGTCATTTCGACATTAGCGTTTACCCAAGCCAGGTTCTTTAAACCTAGGTTTCTTGAACCTGGATCACGTAACCATTCTGCAATCATTGAATCAAAGCTTAAGGGCTCAACATCCAATCCATAACGTTTTAGCATTACATAATCATATTTTAGGTTATGCCCTGCTTTTTCAATATTTGGATCGGTCATCGATTTTCTTAAGGCTGAGATCACATCATCAATCGGGAGTTGTTTTCCCTCATCATGTCCTAGCGGAATGTAATAACCATCTTTAGGTTTGACCGCTAACGAGATTCCAACCAGTTCTGCTTGCATTTTATCGGTACTTGTTGTTTCCGTATCAAAGGCTATGGTTTTTGCAGATTCCAATTCTTTGATCATTTTAGAAAGAGATTCTGGTGTATCCACTAAAATAACATTCGTATCGCTTTCGACCGTTTTTGTCGATGGTGAACTCACAGTGCCACCGAAGAGATTTAATTGTTCTCCACTTTGAGTGGGAAGCTCCATTCCTAATAAATCCATAACTTTAACCAACCGCTGCATTAAAGTACGAAATTCTAATTCTCTAAATAAATCCTGAACAATAACTGGGTCAAAGTTAGTAATTTTCGCTTTTTCTAAATCTAATTCAATATCCAGATCTGTTACGATTTGTGCTAACTTTTGACTTAAGTAGGCATTCTCTTTATCGGTTTCTAACTTCGTTCGTTGCCCAGGCTTTAATTCATCCAGATGCTGATAAACACCGTCCAGAGTATCATATGCATTTAGCAGTTTTTCCGCTGTCTTTTTCCCAACTCCACGAACACCGGGAATATTATCAGATGAATCTCCCATTAAAGCTTTATAGTCTACAACTTGGTCTGGGCGAATTCCCAATTTTTCAACAACTTTTTCAGGCGTATAATCAGTGGATTCAGAAATTCTACGTCCTGGTAGACTAACAATGATTCTTTCTGTAACCAATTGTAAAAGATCACGATCCCCAGTAATGATTTTTACACCTAGTCCTTGTTTAGCTGCAGCAATGGACACACTTCCTAAAACATCATCTGCTTCAAATCCTTTTAATTCAAGTCGGGGAATATTGAATACATCCACCAATTGACGCATTCTTTCGATCTGAATTCTTAGATCATCCGGCATTTTTTCTCGGGTACCTTTGTAATCAGGAAAAATCTCATCCCGAAATGTTTTTCCTACATCAAATGCAACCGCTAAATAGTCTGGTTTCTCGGTTTCTAACAAACGCAATAAAACACTAGTAAATCCAAAGACTCCCGCAGTGGGTTCACCACTTTTTGTAATCCATCGATCCCCCCCACCCCCGGCGGTTAACGCAAAATATGTGCGGTAGGCTAAAGCATGTCCATCTATGAGATATAAGGTTTCTGGCATAATTTACTTTTAGGAATAAATATGGTTTACGGTGTATTCTTTATACACCTTGTCGTTTACGAGAGTTTTGAATAAAATCAGTGATTAATTTAACAGGGGGCGGCTGGTTTCCATTCATGATCAAATAACCAGGTGCCCAAAAATCACCAGATGGATTTGTACTTTCCAATCGAGGAAAATCTGAAAACATTCGGCGTGATGTATGTTGACGAATAATTCTTATTAAATATCCAGGGGAAGTAGATGGTGGCACATTCACAATCCATTGAACATATTCAGGTCGAATAGAAAGTTGCTCCAAACGCCAACCAAATGCTAAGCATAATTGAGTGACCCATTCTGAAAGCCTGCTGGCTCGATTGCCGGTGAGGTAATGCTCTTTTAATCTTGGAATTAGTACACAGGCATAGGTTAAATTATAAAGGGAAGGAGATACAGATTCAAGTACTATTTCACCTGCTCGGACACGATCCTCATCAATCTTTGACACAATCGTTTCGGCTAAATATTCTTCTTTTATTTCTTCAAATATATCTGGTGATTCTACTTTCTCAACAAAATCTTCTGCGGATGGACTAATCTGTGTTTCATCTAGACCAAGTTCATGGAGACTTTTCTCAGAAGGAGAATCAATTTTCGTAATTCTTTCCCCATTGGCTACTTCTTCGATGACCGGCTCTTCATTTTCACCTTTACTTAACAACTCATCCAAAAAACCATTTTCATCTAAACGAGTTGTCTTTTCCTGTTCTTCTTTCAGAGATAGTTCATCAACTATTGATTGATTTTCATTAATAAAAGAATTGTCCTCATTCTCTTCGAAATATTCTTTTGTAGGGGCATTCTTGAGATCATTTGCCATTTTGTTGGCTTCAAATCTTATTTTACTAAACGGGATTTCCGAATCAAATATCATTGCAAGTACAAATTCTTCACCAAGACCAGTAGCATATAGCATATAGTCTTTATCCGTTTCATCAAGATGAATAAATCTTGCCAGATCGCTTCCTCCCCCATTGACAAAATACATCTCTACTGACCTAGCAAGTTCTTTTGCTGCTGGTTGTGGAAGTTCTCCGGCATAGGCCCATATATCTTTTCCACGCGTAATTATAGATGCCTGGGAAGAGGCTTCCAACGCTAAACGTGTTAAATATTGGGCAGCCAGGGATACATCTTCTAACCATCCAGGGGAATGATTTCCCTGCTGCTCAGTCTCCTGTTGTTTAGGTTCTTGGTCCTCAACCATTTTTGCGATAGTCTCAGATTCTTTTTGATCTTTTTTCTTTAGAATTTCCTCGATAAGGGATAAAAGGTCTGGATTATAAAAAGGAACGGGAAGAATCCCATCCGCATCAATACCCTGATTATCCATTGGACCATTAACATCCCCACTTGGAATAACGATTAGGAAAACATCTTTTTCGATTGCTCTAATCTGATGGGTGAGATCAAGAATCTGAATGTCCTCTAGGGCCGCGTCCACAATACACAGGGCTGGCGCATGGATTTTCATTTGCTTCATCGCATCCGCACCATTTTTAACCAGTGTAATAGAATACCCGCCAGAATCTTGAATAATCTGGCTGATTAATTCTCCAAATCCCTCATTGGGAGTCGCAACCAATATTGGTACTTTCATAGTTAATATCAGTTTATCATGTCACAGAATGCCAAACAAGAGATGTATGGTTTCAAATACATTGCGGTTTTATATCAATAGAATTTAAAAATCTTTCTTATGAGATTACTCGAAAATCTTGATCAATTCTTGCAATTCCTCCCATTCTTCTTTAAAAAAATGAACCGTGAGATTATTTAGCTGTAAATGGTATGTGATTTCTCCATCGGGCTCTTCGACTTCCCAAGCAATATAATTTTCAGTTTCTGCTAGAGTCTTTGTTTTCATATCTGCACTTGGTTTTGGCATTTATATTTTCCTTATTCTATAAAAATCTAGATATTTATTTTATTTCAAATTGCACAACTCATTATACTCCGAAGAAAAATGTATTTTGCTCATTTTTGATCATCAATATTTAAATAAAAAAGACCCAGCAATATTATTGCTGGATCTAATAAACATACTTATTCTAATTATCCATTTCTTCCAAAATAGCAATATCTTTTAACATGTTTTTACGTCGAGAGATCAAACTCCAAACATATAAGAATGCAGGACCATAGATAAAGATAAAGCCCAAGATCATATAATCGGTTGTTTCTGCGGGTGCTAGTAATATTGATAACATTTTATCTTCTCCTCTACATATTCGCTTTAACTTTAAGTTGTTCAACTTTATCTTGCAATTGCCCAAGTCTAATTCGGTGCCAAACAAGGGAGATTGCAACAATAGTAAAAGTAAACAAACTAAAGAAAAATACTAATCGCATATCACCACTCATTTGCATCTCCACTGCTTCCCCATTAGTCCCACCAGAACCAATCACGATCGGGTGGATTGTTCGCCAAATTCGAATGGAGAAAAATGAAAGTGGAACACTAACAAAACCTATAATGGCATACACTGCGCCAAATCTTGCTCTACGATTGGGATCATCAATTCCCTGACGAAGCATGATATACGCTATATAGACAAGTTCTGCTATTGTTGCAGTCACCAATCGGGGATCCCAAGTCCACCAAGTATTCCAGATTGGACGAGCCCAAATCGATCCAGTGACGATATTAATGAAGGCAAATACCAATCCCATTTCAATTCCCGCTAAACCAATGATATCCCATTTTCGATCTTTGGTCTTAAGATAAGCAATTCCTGCAAATACAGCCAACAGGAAACCGATCGATCCGATCCATGCCATGGATACATGAAAATAAAATACTCGTTGAACATTTCCCATCACGGCTTCCATGGGAGCAAAAAAGAATACCAAGTATGAGGCAACTAATACCAGGGTCACAGATGCCCAATCAAAAAAGGTCAATAATTTTGGTTTATTATTCATAATGAATTCTCCTAAATAATTATTCTTCTACTATAAAATCAAAAAGCATATATCCTAATGCTAAAAAGATAATGTCAAATACAATTAACATCCGTATGGAAGGCCAAACAAACATGAATTCTTGCGCTTGCAAAAATTGACCGCTGGCCCTTACCGCATTAATCACAACGGGTAGAACTACAGGGAATAGTAAGATCGGTAACAATACATCCCTAGATCGAGATTGTGCAGACATGCTCGATAGAAATGTACCGACTACGGTATAACCAACTGAGCCCAATACAATTACTAAAAGAACCCCCCAATTGAATATCTCAAAGTAATTATAAAAAACCGCGAATAAGAACAATACAGGAATTTCAACCATGAACATAAAGAATAGATTGCCGATCACTTTTCCAAAATAGATCACTGAGCGATCTACTGGAGCCAATAATAAACCATCTAAGCAACCTCGATCTTTTTCAACTGCCATGGATCGATTCAATCCCAGGGTTCCCGCAAATACAAATGCTACCCATAATATACCGGAGGCCACATTGGTGCGCTCCCGGACATTCAATTCAAATGCAAAGTTGAAGATCAGAATCACAAGAAATGAGAATATCCACATTGCAGAAAGCAATTGTAAACTTCTACCCTCCGCTTTGAGGTCTTTCCAGACCACTGCCCACATCGATTTAAAGAAGGGAGTAGTAAAACGCGTTTTTTTACTTTTTGTTTTTACGGTCACGTTTCCTCTCCTCTTCTTCTATTTTTGATCTTTCAATTGCATCACGATAAAATGCGAGCAATCCATTTTTAGATATATCCTTTTTATTGGTTGAGGCGATCACCTTCCCTTTCGATAAAACATCGAATCGGGACGCCATATCCTCAGTTCTAACTAGGTCATGGGAGGTCATTATCACTGTTCGGCCTTCTGAGGCGATCGTTCTTAGCACATCATCCAACATACCACTTGCATCTTGATCCAAACCAGTATAGGGTTCATCCAATAATAATATTTCCGGATTATGCACAACCGCTCTGCCGATTGCTAAACGTTGTTGCATGCCACGTGAAAATGTACGGACAAGATCATTTCGTCGGTTGGATAATCCCACAACATCCAACATCTCATCAATTCTTTTTCCCAGACCCTTCACGTTGTACATTCTGCCGAAAAATTCTAAATTCTCTTCAGCTGTAAGATCTCCATAAAGCAATGGTTGATGAGAAAGTACACCTAACTTGCTGCGTACGGCTGCGGCTTGTTGAGGTAATTGGTATCCAGCTACTTTTACGTTACCGAAAGAAGGCATCGACAAGGAAGATAATATTCTCAGAAATGTCGTTTTTCCAGCGCCATTGGGGCCCAAAAACGCAACAAATTCTCCGGGTTCAACGTCAAAGTCCATACCTCTTAAAATGGTCTTCAGACCGAACATTTTTACAAGGTTTTTAACTTTTATCATACTCATTAGTATTATCCAAAACTAAAAATAATTTTAATTTTCTTCATCCAATGCAATTTGCAGTTTTTCTTTTAAGTTCTGGCGTTTGCTTTCATAATCTTCATCATCATAATCACCATTCTCATATGCTTTATCAAGATCAATGATCTCGTCAATTATTGAAGCTGAATCGTCTTCAGAATATTCCTCTCCATCATAATCAATTTCTGAGGAATTTCTTCGCCACCAAATGAACACCCCGATCACAACCACAGAAAATCCAGCGATTCCAATGATAAGACTTTGGGAATTATTATCAAAGCTAATTCCTGATGGGTTAGAGGGGTGCCTACCTTTTATATCAACTTCAAATGTTTCGGACTGTTGATCTACACTGAATGATCTAAACTGCAAACCATTCAAATCCTGAATGCCTAATTCAAGCATATTATCGGTTATTAACTCTATATCATTCGTAGGAATGAACATCACCAAATCATCAATTGGAATATTGAAATTTTGGGTGATAGTTAGGCTTTTATCATAAGACATTTCATAGGCATAAACTACCTGTGCCCCACCCTGGCCTGGAAGAATGGGTTGTAGATCTCCAAATCCTTCATCTGTTTGAATAAATCGTCCCGCACCTAATTCATCATTTTCAAAGACTAAGTTTTGAGCACCATGGGGAATATCAAATAATAGAACTGGTTCTGTCTCACTTATCGGAGTAATGGTTTTATCTCCATTATTTGAAAGAAGCCAAACTTGTACGACCTGAACAATTTCTGGTGTATCAAATACGAAGAATATATGCATACGATCTGCGATCAGACCAGTTTTATCTGTAGTGGTGTCGAAAATTGTAATCGATACCTCTGTATCCCCCACGCCAGGTTCCAATTGAACAAAATCAGAACCATAGGTTGCCCCGCCATATTCTACGTTTGCAAATATAACCATTCCTGAAATAACTTCAATATCTTCAAATACAAAACTACCGTCTGAATTCATTTCGGTTGATATTTCTAAATTCTGTTCAAAGTGGTCAAATCCTAAAAGTTGTACCGTCAAATTCTCTGGTAAATCTATATCATGACCCGAAAAAACCATGCCTGAGAGTGTCATTATTTCAATTGCATTCTCATCCACAGGTTCTTCAATAATTGGCTCATCGGAAACTGGTTCTTCTCCCATCGGTTCCTCGGAATCCGAATCCTGGGCAATATCCATCACAGTATCTTCAAAAATTGGTGTAAAAACTAAGGATTGAATATAGCCAGCAACCGTAAAGTATTGATCCATATCCAAGTCTTCAATTGCGTGCCATTCAGGTCCCATTCCAGGAGCCGTAAATTGAACAATATCAACTGCAGAAATATTGACCATCTCTTCGGCATTAGTTAAGTCTGCCGCGTCCTCTGAATCAGGGCCATCTCCCCTGCCTTCAACACCATGACACGCTGAACAATTTTCTAGGTACACGGTTTCGCCATCATTAAGCAAGGACTCATCTAGACCAAGACCATAGACATAGGACAAAACATCCCAGCGATCTTGCTCATCCAAGCTACCAGAAAATGGCGGCATAAAACTATTTAGATTTCCAAGCGTTATCATGCTAAACCACTGCAAAGGGGAAGACATCATTGAGACATCAAAGGTGCCAATTGCAGGGACTTGAACAGATAATTTGTTTGCATCTGGTCCGTCCCCTAAACCAGTATCTCCATGGCATGGGGCACATTTTTCAACAAAAATTGCCTGCCCTGCGACTGCATCTGGGTTTTTTATAGGGAATTTGCCATCTAGGACTTCCAAATCACTTAGGGGGGCTTCAGATTCTGCACCAGGAGGTGGTGTGATATCTTCAGCTAAAGAAGCGCTACAAGCAGAAAGGCCCAATACTGAGATTAGGCCTAAAATAAGTATCAATGTAAGTTTTGGTTTCATATAATTCTCAATTAAGCTAAAGATGTACCGCATTTGGTACAAAATTGGTCGTTAGTTAGTGTCTTGTTGCCACAATTATGGCAAAATTTGGTTTCTTTATTTGGGGTGACTTTTTTGGAGTTTTCTTTTCTGGCAGCAATGATCGCTTCAAGTGGATCATCCTTGTCTACAGAAATTTTCTTTGCGTCAGCGCGTCTTGCTGCGACAGTTGCCTCTAAACGATCACTCGCATCTCCGCTTGATCCTTCATAAAAAGCATCCAGTTGGCGAAGAATATCCGCACCTCTTTCGAGCATACTATTTCTTTGAAGTGGATAGATCTCTTCTGGAATTTTCTCCAAATCATAGTCAAAATCTAGTTCCATAAGCGCATTTAGAATTCTGTCTCTTTCTGCTAATAATGCAGAAAGTTTATGCTCTTCTTCACTAATAAATAAAGTTTTCTTTTGACGGAATGGCAAGGAAATATATACTGCCACTAAAATTGTCAAAGCCAATACTAATAAAATCGATCCAATATCCATAGGTTAATTTCCAATTAAAATCATTACTGGAAGAGTACATCATCAACCATTGTAATGATCTCCTGATAAGTCTGGAAGGGACCGATTTTCACTCGGCCTAAAACACCTTCTTTGTCAATAATATAAGTTTCTGGCACCCCAGTTGTGCGATAGGATTGAGAAATCCGTGTGCCTAAATCTGGTCCATTAGGATATGTAATACCAAATTTTTCCAAATACTCATTAGCTTCATTAGTTGTATCGGTCCAATCCACTCCCAGGAAAATCACATCCCCTCTGGGTTCATAAAATTTCCATGCAGCTTCTAGATCTTCAGCTTCTAATTCACAAGGTTTACACCATGAAGCCCAAAAGTTTAAAACGACAACTTTTCCTAGTAATTGCTCTGAATCAAAAGTTTCACCTTCAAAGGAGGTGAGGGTATATTCTGGAGCCATTGCACCGATCTGAATTGTGCCTTGTTGTGATTTAGCAAGTTGGATGTAGACAACCCCAAGCAATGCGACCACAAAAACCCATGCGAGAATTCGTCCAAAGGAAAACTTTGGTTTTTCAGCTACAGCTTCTTGAACAATATTTTCTTCTGTCATTATGATGATTTCCTTACAACCTTTTCTTTAATTCTTTTTCTAATCGAGATTGATAATCATCTTCATCTTCTTTTTGAATTTCGCCAGCTTCAGCAAGCACAGGATCAGTAGTTGTTTTTTGTTTATTTCTCATATAACTAAAGACAACGAAAGCGAAAATTAATATAATTACTGGGGGCACAATATAAACCAACCAATTTAATCCCTTTTTAGGTGGTTGAGCTAGTACCCTATCGCCATATTGGAGAGCAAAGAAATCGTAGATTTCCTGATCATTAAAGCCATCGCCCAACATATCAGAGATCTGCTGCCGCCATTGGGCACAGGCAGCCGTGCCACAAACATCCAAGGGGATATTTTCACATACCGGGCAATACATATTTTTAGCTAATGAATTGACTTCATCATCAGTAGGAGGTGTATTGTCTTGAGCTAAAACCGGCGTAACAGCCAATAGTGTCAATAAAACAATTAATCCAAGAATCCAATATTTTTTCTTCATCGTTTCTCTCAATTTAGACTTTCGAAGTGGCTGAAACAGATTTAGTCACCCTCTTGGGGTTTTCTTCTTTTTCAGGCCATGCGGCTACAAAAGTACCTAAAATAAATATAATTGACCCAATCCATAACCAATTAACAAGGGGATTATGGTAAACCTTAAATGTGGCATCCATCGTAGAAATTGGCTGCCAATCAGCAAGAATAATATAGAAATCATCCTCTAAGGTACTTCGCACACCCGGAATGGTCATTGGTTGTTGTGATTCGTAGAAATAATCTCGACGTGGATAGAGTTCTGTCAGAAACTCATCACCCTCGTAAATTTCAACCACTGCCCGAGATACATTGCGGTTATCATCCGTATCAAATTCGGATAAGGATTTATACACCATCGTATAGGGTCCTAACTCCAACGATTCGCCCAGAGCAAGAGAACCTTGGGTTTCAGTTTGGAAAACCTCTAAACCAATGATGCCAACAGCCATAAATATGACACCAAGATGGATAATATATCCGCCATACCGACGACGATTACGTCCCATTAATGTAAAGAGGGCGACAAAGATATTCTCTCCCGCTCTATTATGGCGGGCCAGTGCACCTTTATAAAATTCATATAAGGTGACAGCAAAAACGAATGCGCCCATCCAGAAAGTCATTATTGCAGCGAAACTGGTCATCCCAGTGAGCAATAATATGATTGGCACAATAAACGAAATTACAGTTGGTTTCCAAATATTTCGACCTAGGGATTTTGCAGTTGAAGCACGCCAAGCAGAAAGTGGAGCAACGCCCATTAAAAATAGCAAAGCTAGCCATAATGGGCCCGTGGCATTTTCATAAAATACTGGACCAACAGTAACTTTTTGCCCAGTAAAAATTTCACTAATAAGCGGAAAGATCATTCCCCAAAAGCAAACCACTAAAATCCCGATAAAAAGTAAATTATTTATCATGAAAAGGGATTCACGCGAGAGCCAGGATGTAAATTGAGCTTCCGCTTTCAACTCATCCCATCGTCGAGACAACAAATAAAGAGAAACGATTAAGGTCACCCCGATAAAGACAAAGAATAACGGACCAATTGCTGATTGCGCAAAGGAGTGTACTGAGGAAAGAACTCCGGACCGTGTCAAAAATGTACCGAAGATCATCAGGTCATAAGTAAAAATTATTAACAACATATTCCAATGTTTGAGCATACCCCGCTTTTCCTGGATCATGACGGAATGCAAAAATGGGGTTGCCGCTAACCATGGAAGTAATGCTGAAATTTCCACTGGATCCCACGCCCAATATCCACCCCAACCTAAAACATCATATGCCCAACGCCCACCTAAGATCAGACCAAGCGAAAGGAACAACCAAGCCCATAATGTCCAGCGGCGGGTTATACGTATCCAGCGATCATCTGTACGCCCGGTGATCAGAGCTGCGATCGCAAAAGCAAAGGGGATTACGAAGGCCACAAACCCTAAATAAAGTAAAGGGGGATGGATGATCATCCCTGGATGTCTGAGTAGCGGGTTTAATCCGCGCCCATCCCCTGGAACATATGGAATCGACCCTGAGGGCTGGAATGTTTGAGTTATCACGCTTCCAACTGGGGTTTGCCACATCCTAACAAAGGGGTTTTCGTAAAAAATGATCAGGATCAAGAAAAATACAAGGGTAACCAATGTCACAACGATTACCCAAGGAAGAAATTCTCTGTCACGATCCCATTTTCTTAAAGTGACTGCGCTTGCAAAACCAGCCATCAGCCAAGACCAGAATAATAATGATCCAGGTTGACCTCCCCATAAAGCAGTTACTCGCAAATATGTGGGCATACTTCGGCTGGTCACAGAAGCCACATACTCTACTTGGAAATCATTATTTACCAATAATAAAACCAAAGCTCCTGCTGAAACAGTTAATAGGGGGAAAATCAATACCATTGCATTTCTTGCACTGTCCACCCATCTGGCTTTTTTATTTCTTTCGCCATATATTGCAGCCCCAATGGCATATAAACTTACAATAAATGTTAAGACTAACGCGCCATATCCGATGTTAACGGTCATGGTTTCTCCTAAAGTTCACCTAACCATATTGCATGATATTTTGTTTAGATGAGTCATAAATTCATAATATATTGCTATTTAGCAGTTTGTTCTAAGTACTAGCTTCTTCTGAAACAGCTTCCTCATAACGAGTGGGGCATTTCAGGAGAAGTTCATCAGCTGTAAACATTCCTAATTCATCGACTTGCCCAGTCACGATTGCCTGAGCTTCATGCTGCATCAGATCAGGCATTGCTCCTATATAAACTACATTTAAGAAATGTCGTGAAGGATCTGTAACAGCCACATGCAAAGCCTCTGCCAATCCACCTTCTTTCTCAACATCAGCGGGAATATGTACGATTCTGAAAGATAATTCTAAAGTTTTTGGATCGTAATTAATCGAATCCCCAATTACGGCTCCTGCAACTCGAACATCTTTTCCAATCCAATCTTCGCCCCGCTCATGTAGCTCGTCCACAGTCAGGTAATATTGAATGCTAGACTGAGTAGAATTCCAAATTAAAAATACTACGGCGGCAACAATCAACAGTCCACCGATCAAAAACTTGCTTCTGCCCGGTCTTATTGGTTGCACTTCTGAAGCTGTTTCCATATGTTTTAAACCTCCAAAATACAGGTTTCTTATAATAATTATTATTAATCGGACAAACTTGTCCGTATTACGTGCTAATATTACCAAACACATCCAAATTGTACAATTGCAGATGTCCTATCTAGATAAGGACATCTGACCCCTAATAGAAATTTGTCTTAATTTCTACGTTTTTCTCCACATTCGCGGCAGAATTTATCATTTTTATCTCCTCCCGCTCCACAATTATGGCAAAAAACTTTTCCTGCTTTGGTTCTGCTTCCGGAAGAACGAGACCGCTTAATATTTGATTTTCTACTTTTCTTTCGCTTTGGCTTATTGGTTCGCATACTGTTGTAAATACCATACCCAATCAATCCAACCCCCAACGCTCCTAGCAACCAGCGAAAATCAAATTGGTCAAAAGATAATGGTTCGCTATCGTTTTGGGGTGGATCAGCTATAGCATTTTGGGCTGTCAGCAAATCATCACTTTTATCATACGAAAGGGAAAATGATGCGTTTTCCCCAATTTCCAAATTGCTTAAAACTGCATAATAATAAGTTAGACCTTCCGATGTCTCCGGCGAACTTTTTGGGAGAGAAAGTTCCAAATTTGACGCTGTTGGTGGTTTTTGAACTTTAAACTCAATCGTTTCCACTGCATGATCCCCAATCCATAAATAATCGAAATTACGACCAGAACCATTAATTTCTAATCCGGGATCATAATATTCGATATGAATGATATTGGAATCAGATATCACGCTGATCTCATTCCATGCGCCCACCTGTTCCATGGAATATTCTGCATTTACCAAAGAACCCTCCGAGATTACTGCAACCGCATTTGGCGTTCCCGCCGCTACAGGAATGCTAAAATGTAGTTCAACGGGAAGTGGTGTATCTTCAGACAAGAAAATATCATATAAGATGAGCATATTAGACCGATCATATTCTGGCCAAAATTGAATTTGAATAGAATCGATCGCAACCTGGCCCTGTGCGGTAGCCCCAATCGGCAGGAATAGGAGGACAACGATGATCGATGCAAATAACATTTTTCGCATATTAAGTTTCTCCATGTAAGTTTGATGAAATTATACAGAAAAGTCGATTATTTAGGCAGTGACATTCGTCCTATTTTGATACTATTTAAAGGGAAAGTGAATTTTATCCTATCGCCTCTCTTAATTGCTTTGCGAATTGTCCAAACTCTTTTGTATAGCGCATTTCCTCTTTTCTAGGTCTTGGGAATGTCACATCCAGATCTAAACTGATGTGTGCAGGTCGATCGCTTAACACTAAAACTCTATCCGCGAGATAAAGTGCTTCTGAAATATTATGAGTTACCATAATGACCGTTTTTTGATCTGCATTCCATATGCGCAGTAACTCCTCCCCCATTCTTTCTCTTGTAATCGCATCCAATGCGCCAAATGGTTCGTCTAGCAACAGCAAATCGGGGTTTTGTACCAATGCCCTGGCAATTGCTACCCTCTGAGCCATCCCCCCCGATAAGTCTCTAGGCAATACATCTTCAAAACCTTGCAATCCAACGAGGTCAATCAATTCTTGCGGACCTTCTTCATCCATACTGTTCCCGTTTTGAAGACTTATGGGCAATTTAATGTTTTCTATCACCGTCCGCCAGGGCATTAAATTTGAATTCTGAAAGATCATGCCAACCCCAGGTCTTGGCCCATTCAAAACTTTTCCACCTAGTACGATTTCGCCTTGGGTATAGGGTAATAATCCAGCTAAGATTCGTAACAAAGTTGACTTCCCACTTCCAGATGGACCCAATATACAAACAAATTCAGATTCGATCACATTAAAATTGATCCGATCTAGAACATGCAATCCTGACTTCTCGTTCTGGAAGGTAGTACTAAGATTTTTAACTTTTAATATAGGTTCTGCTGCATTTGAATACATAATTTTTTACTCAATAAATTGATTGGTAAATGCCGCCTCAAGATCTAAGCTCTCTGAGATCAGGCCGATTTCTAACAGCACATCCTGCATATTTTCCCAAGCCTGAAAATCAGAATATCCAAGATTCTCAGTTTCCCAATAGGCAATAGAAAGGGCAAGGATCTCTTTTTGCACATTCTCATCCTGCTCGGCAAGCGATTCAACATATTTTAAACTAATTGTATATGCTTCCTCTGGGTGATCGATTGCATAGGCCAAGCCCTGTAGGCTAGCCTCGATAAAATTCTTGACCATAGTAGGGTTTTCTAAAATTGTAGTTTCATTTGTGATCATCCCATTGGCTGCCAGTTGAACATAATCAGAAACGGAGAATAGATCAATGTCATATCCTTGATTTCGTAATTGAACCGGCTCATTATTGATATAACCAACCACGATCTCAGACTGCCCTCCAGCAAAAGCTTCCACTTGTGTAAAACCGATAGATTCCAACACCACATCAGTTTCCAAAATGCCAGCTTCAGCCAATAATGCTCGCAACCCAATATAACTCGCCCCAAAAGGTCCCGGAATACTGATCGTTTTACCAGCGAGATTCTCGATTTTTCCAATGCCTAATTCTGTTTTACTAATCACAGTAATTGGATATTCCTGGAACCATGCCATCACATAAACAATTGGGATCTCTTGGGCTCTTGCCAACAACACTTGTTCGCCTGAAACGATAGCAAAGGGCAACTCATTCGCGCCTACCAGGGAGACACCATCGGTTTCAAAGCTATAATCAAATTCAATTTCAAAACCAGCATCCGAATAATACCCATTTTCTACAGCAACATAATATGGGGCATACTGAATATTTGGAATATAACCCATTGGCAATCTAATTTTTATAGGTTGCTCCTTTTCAAGAGGCGGGGATTGGTCAACTTTGCCACAAGCAACCAGGACGAGCAAAACCAAGAAATAAATCATTTTTTTTTGTAAAAACATTTTACAAAACTCCTTAAGAGTCACTTAATATGCGATGTTCAGGTCGCATATTCCATTTTAAAAGTCTGTTTTCGATCAAAGTGATAGAACTATAAAGTGCTAAAGCCATAAAAACCAAACTAAAAACCGCCACAAATACCAGGGAGGTATCATATTGGCCGCGACCGACATTAATTAAAAATCCTAACCCGCGATCAGCCCCCACAAATTCCCCCACCACCGCACCAATTACTGATAATGTAGCGCCAATGCGAAGCCCGCCAAATAAAACTGGAAGAGCGGCAGGCACCTCTAGCAAACTAAAAATTTGCCATCGATTTGCTTGCAAAGAACGCATTAGATCATAAAGGTCTTCAGGTACAGACCTAAGCCCTATAATTGTGTTGATCAAGATCGGGAAAAACACGATCAGGGAACAAATAATTACTTTTGAAGTGAGACCTGGCCCAAACCAAATAATTAATAAGGGGGCGATTGCCACAACAGGCACTGATTGACTTGCCACAATATACGGGGACATAATCCTTTCTAATTTTCGTGATTTCGCAAGCAAATAACCCAAGGAAGATGCCGTCAAAACACCTACTGCCAATCCCCCCATCACTTCTCCTAAGGTCACTGAAAAATGACGAAGAAGACTACCATCTCCCAAAGACTGAATAAAACGGTCCCAAACCAAATTTGGCGGGGGTAAAATAAAAGCTTGAAATTCACCCATCCAAACAATAAAATACCAAATTATTATAGAGAGGATCACAGTTATGGGGAGTAATGACCAATGGTTTTTTACTCGCCCATTCATATTTTTTTTGACTCGATTCATATATTATCCTAAGGCTTTTATTTGGTATTATTCCAAACAAAAAGCCCCAACAATTGAATCGGGGCATTGTTTACATATACCCATATTTAGGTTCACTTTAAAAAACATCCCGAAAACCAATTGGCTTTCGGGGCAATTTGCGTGAACCCAGATCTGGGCAATGCAATAGAGTTTTGAATAATAAATTTTACGCTAGTTAGGCGATCTAATTTATATGCCAGTCTTATTATAAGGACTGTGCAAAACTCAAAGGCTTATGCATCTAGCATAAGCTCACCTTCTTCTATCCGGACTATACCGTCGGCCCCGGAGTTTCACCGGATCCTGCAACATCTCTGATGCTCGTGGGCTATACCACCGATCGGGAATTGCATACAAATCAATGTGATGCTCACCCTGCCCCGAAGGTTTGTGTATTTTGATACAATCTAATTATAATCTGGGAAACTATGCAGGTCAATATACCTTTTATAAGAATCATTTATTTTTTTCGACTCAAACCGAAATAATAAAACCAAAAACATAGGTGACATTATATTTAGCTATGTTTTTGGTTTTGTAAATTTATTTTAGATCTTTAATAAATCCCAAGGTGAAAGCTAAAGTCATAAAGAATAGTAATGGAGCAAGGATATCCAGAACAAATTCTGGGCTGAAGAACAATAATTGACTATCCATGCTGAGAAAGGCCAATGCAATGCCACCCAACCCAATCAACACACCACCAACCCCCACCCACCAAAATTCTTTTGGTGCTTTTTGTTTTTTGCTGGAAAATATTGGTCCCAAGAAAATTATCAGGCCAGCAACGCCATGAAATAATGGAACTGCCAATTTCTTTAAGCTCAATTCGAATATACTGGTCACAGCAATAGCTAAAATACCCACCAGCGCAAACCATGAAAATGCGTTTTTCCAGTTAGGATAAAACTGATTTGCAATTCCAAGGGAAATCCCCAATGGAATTAAACTTGCCACAGTTAGGACATAAGGGGAAGCCAAGATATCCCATCCAAAAAATATAAGCAATAATCCAGAAACCAGGAGAACGACAAAGCCTAATAAATAGTATTTGTCATATAAATTATTTTCTTTTTTTGCACGGTCAAAAAAGTAATACATCAAATAGATCGCTAAGAGTCCGGTAGCTAAAAGAAAAATCTGGTCAAGAAAAGTCATTTAAACCTCCAAATAATAATTAATAAAATATTTGTTAATTATTTCACAATAAATACTATCTATTAATAACTTTAGTTAATTTCCCACAACCCCTAGTAATAGTGACTTACTCTATTACTAGGGACCATTAATATATATTTTCCTTAATGTACATTGATATACTAATTTAATTATTTAACCAATAAAAATGAGAAAGCCAAATGACTTATATAGAAAAAATAGCTTACCACCTGGGCAAAAGGGACGAAATCCCTAATCAAGAATTAGCGAAAACCCTCGCAGAAGAAAAAAATCACATTGGCATTAAAGAGATCGCAAGTTATCTGGAAGACAAAAATAAATCGATTCAAAGTGATTGTTTAAAAGTCCTCTATCAGATTGGCTATATATCTCCCAACTTGATCTCTGAATATGCAAATGTATTTATAAATTTATTGGATAGTAAAAACAATCGTATGGTCTGGGGTTCGATGATCGCGATTGCCACTATTGCCGAAGAGGTTCCGGGAGAAATTTTCCTTCATGTTGAAAAAATCAATGAATTAATTGAAACAGGCTCAGTGATCACAAATGTTTGGGGGGTAAAGACTTTGATTAATTTGGCAATGTCAGATCAAAAATACTATCATCTTTTAAAAGATGATCTTCTAAGGTTGCAAAAGGAATGCCGTACTATTGATTTTGCAAAACGCGCCGAAGACATGTGGGGAGTGATCCAACCCAAAGAGATAATTACATACAAAACAATATTGGAAAACCGACAAGCAAGTTTAAGTATCGCGGCTCAAAAACGTTTGACGAGGGTAATAAATAAATTAAATATATAATCATATATATATATAAAAACAGGCGATTGAAATCGCCTGTTTTTTTGTCAAATAATTATCAATTCTCAATTATGCAGCTGCGTTCCCTTCCGCTGGCATCGTTTCCATGACAACGGTTTCAGCCAATAATAAGTGTCCCACTGATTTTTCGATAATACCTAAAATAGTTTCCATTTTTGAGATTTCTTCAAGTTGTTCCGTGACAAACCATCGCAAGAAATCTTGTCCAATAAAATCACTTTCATCTACAGCAATTTGCATTAAGGCATTGATCTGTTTGGTCACTTCCACTTCCCATGCCAATGCAGCACCCACAGCCTCCTCAGCAGAGGAGAAAGTAGCAACTGATTTTGGAAAGGCGGGAATCTCAACTTTGCCGCCTGCATCTAAAATATAATGAACAATTTTCATTGCATGTTCTTTTTCTTCTTCTGCTTGATCAAAAAAGAGCTGCGAAAATTTCAATAGATCCTCGTCATCAAAATAAGCAGCGATATGAATATATTGCAAACTTGCGCCAAATTCATTAGCAACTTGTTGGTTCATAGCATTCTGTAACTTTTCACTGATTAACATTTTTTCTCCTAAAATAACCCCTTTTTATTTATGTTTTTCAAAAATTATAACACTATCAAAATATATCATTATAAGAGCCAATTGGACGCCGAAAACCGTACCAAACTATCCTAAAATTTGATAATCCGGTAATGAGATTTTGACGATTGCGGGCATCTTTAATGATTGCCAATAAGCAAATGGATCGAGGGCATTTGCGCGTGCGATAAATAAACTCATCACTGTGCCATGCGTTACGAGAGCAATAGTCTCTTCCTCAAATTCTCCAAGTAAAACCGTTAACGCAAGTTGAAACCGAGAATAAGCTTGGTCCGCTGATTCTATGCCAAACACTGGTTCATTTGGATTTTCCATCAATTCTTTGATTTTTGAATTAAATTTTTCTTTAGATGCAATAAAACCTAAATTGCTGCGGTCCTGTTCGTGGAAGCCATTTGCAATGCTAAAAGGAATTTTCAAACCATCCCCGATGATTTGTGATGTTTCTATTGCTTTAGCTTCTTTACTGGAGATGATCCTGGTCAAGCCAAAACCCTTTAATTGATTCGCCATATTATTTGCAGCATCTCGTCCTTGATGTGACAAACGCCATTGGTTGGCTGGCATTGTGGTATCTTTTTCAGGATATGAATGACGTATAAGATAAAAATGATTCATAAATTAATTATATCGCAGTCCGAATTTCTGACCTATAATTGTTTACAATAATGGAGAAGATAATGACAGAAAGAAAAAAATATATCGATTATTCGATAGGCGATCAATTCAGGGAAACTCGACTCATTCGGTTTGAAGATGTAGCAAAGTTTGCAGATGTTGTCGGTGATAATAATCCTATCCATTTGGACAAAGAATTTGCTGAAAAATCCTCCTTTAGGGGGAGAATCGTCCACGGTGCTTTCCTCGTGGGATTAATATCCAAAATTTTAGGGGTAGATTTCCCGGGATCTGGATCAATCTATTTATCTCAAGAGATAAAATTTTTGCGTCCAGTTTATGTGGATACCGCCATTGAGATCCTCTTAGAGATCATTGAGACTGACCTTGAGAAACAACGCTTCACTCTTGATACAAGTATTTTTGATAATAAAAACAAACCTTGTGTGAATGGAAAAGCAGTTATTTGGTATCCAGACTAGATTTCGACAGAAAAAAAGACACTAACAAGGGTCTCTTTTTATTCAATTTATCGGATAATCTCAATCCCATCCCCCTCCATGATCTCCCCCACAACCCAAACAGATTGCTCTAACTCATGTGCACGGTTTTCAAATTCAACCAATTTTTCAGGCTGAACGCATAGCAGCAACCCGCCACTCGTTTGAGGATCAAAAAGTAACATTTGCTCAAATTCTTCTATTTCATCAACAAAAGCAATGTGCTCGCCATAGAACTGCTTATTATCTGATGCTCCCCCCGGGAAGGTCCATAATTGAGCATATTTATTTGCGCCAGTAACAAAAGGAATCGAATCTAAGAAAAACCTCATCCCAACTCCTGAAGCTTCAGCCATTTCCCAGGCATGACCAAGTAAACTAAACCCAGTCACATCTGTCCCTCCCCTAATCTCAAATTCGGAAGCCAATTGCGCAGCTGTTTTGTTTAAAGCCTTCATCCAAGTAACCACCTCAATGACATCTTGTGCATCAGCCTTTTCTTGTTTCAAAGCCGTAGTAGTTACGCCAAATCCTAAAGGTTTGGTCAAAACCAATTTATCGCCTACTTTTGCACCAGTCTTGGTGATAGATTTCTGAGGGTCCACGAACCCCAATGCGATCAAGCCAAACTTGGGTTCTTCATCTTGTACCGAATGCCCACCGGCAATTACAACCCCGGCTTCTTTTGCCTTTTCAGCCCCCCCGCGCAGTATTTCCGCTCCGACTTCAGGGGGTAATTGCGGAGGTAGCCCAAGAATATTCAAAGCCATAAAGGGTACAGCCCCCATTGCATATACATCTGACAAGCTATTCGCCGCAGCAATAGCTCCATAGTCGTAAGGATCATCTACCACCGGAGTGAAGAAATCTGTTGTTACAACTAGAGCTCGATCCTCATCCAACTGCCAAACTGCAGCATCATCTGGATCATTTAATCCGACCAATAGGTCAGGATACTCGTTACCATCAAAAATGTTTTTTATGGGGCGCAG
>SWCD01020131.1_pt1 | contig 41878 bp, 46 predicted proteins | sample 4693011 | NCBI WGS metagenome assembly SWCD01 (sample SAMN10267278, study PRJNA491770) | bioreactor metagenome | isolation source: DHS bioreactor inoculated with marine | place: Japan: Omine Ridge, Nankai Trough
GACTGTTGCTTAACCCTGGCTCTATGAAACTTGGGGCGCTTCAGACCACGGTTTTTTTTGAGCAACCAAGCCAATTAATTGGGGTCTGTCCCCAATTGCTTCGACCAAAACTGACGGTTAATAACTGTAAAAATCTGGTATTTTCATAATTAGTTCAAAGGGATGGAATCACTCCCGACTTACCTGATCTCTAATTATTATATTGCTTGACCTGCATCATCTTGCTGCTAAATCGCGTGAATTAATATTACATCGTTAGTCAAACCGATTGAAAGGAGTGGTGTTTAGGTTGATTAAGTTATGTGATTATGGCGTCGCCAAAAGCAGATCTGTTAATGAGGTTCAGTCACATATAGTAGTATGAATATACTTTTTTAGGTGTATAGTGCCCTGCTGACCACGAGATATGGCGGTGAGGTCACAGTGTTCAATTTTATAGCAAATCAAATGAGGAAAAGGATCATGAAAATAACAACCGGCCTGTATGGCCTGAGTTTAGTCGTAGCGCTGATAACCATGGGTGGTTGCGCTTCGTCACAACCGAAGCTGACACAAGAAGAAGTCATGAGTCAGTACCCGCAGGTAGCGAGCCTGAATACTGAAGTAAAAGATGCTCAAGCAAAAGGTTCAGAATATCTTGCTCCGCAGAGTTATGAGACAGCGCGTGAGTCTCTAGAGAGTGCGATGAACGCTGCTCATAACAATAAAAAAGATGATGCAAGTGAAGCCGCAGCTAAAGGCTTAAAAATAGTCGATAAGATGAAAAAAGATACTGCCAGCAGCAAGCAGTTGCTGAGTGAAGTTCTGCAGGCGCGTGAACGCGCAATGGCAGCTGGTGTTGCTACCTTGCAGGCCGAAAAACTCGCCGAGGTGGACAAGAGCCTGATAAAGACCAGTGCACTGATAGAAGAGGGAAACATCGAGAAGGCAAAACAACGTCGCCCTGAATTACTCCAGGGATATACTCAACTTGAACTGGCTGCCTTGAAGCAGGGTACAGCGGAACTGGCCAAGTCCGCTATCGCCAGTGCAAAAAAACAGGGTGCGGAAAAATATGCACCTAAAACCCTTGCGCAATCAGAAGAAAAGATGGCTTTAGCTGTATCCATTCTGGATGCCGACCGGACACAAAAGGAAAAGGCTGAAGTGCAGGCGAAGAATGCCAAATGGCTTGCTGAACGAAGTGCTGCTATCACCGAGACAGTCAAAGACTTCGATCGCCGTGATTACACCAAGGAAGATATAGTGCTGTGGCATCAGGCTCAATTGAGTACAGTTAATGAGCCGGTAGGTGGACAACTCCCGTTTAATGAATCCAGTGATGCGGTAGTGCTCAGCTTAAAAGCTTCGATCGAAAAGCTTAAATCTGCCGAGATTAGTTACAGCAAGCAGCTGGCGTCAACTGAAAAAGAACGTCTGGCCATGGAAGCAAAAGACCGTGCGGTCAAAAAGCAATTTGAAACCGTGCAGGCCATGTTTACTAAAGAAGAAGCAAACGTCTATCTGCAGCGACAAAATGTTCTGATCTCTGCGCATGGGTTCCAGTTTCCATCCGGGGTGAGTGAAATTCAGACTGCGAATTTCCCTCTGATGAACAAGATCATCCGCGCGATCGAACTGTTCCCTAAATCACGTATAGAGGTGTCTGGGCACACTGACTCAACGGGTGCTGATAACATTAACAAATCACTCTCGCAGGCACGCGCTGAGAAGGTGGGTAAATTTTTATCAGAGGTAGGTGAGATAGCGTCAAGTCGCATCAAGGCTATCGGTTATGGTGAGAGTCGTCCAGTCGCTTCCAATAAAACCGCGGAAGGTCGTGCTGAAAACCGTCGTGTGGAAATCAAGATTATCAATGAATGATATGGTTTCCAGTCGTACTATCTATTAGATAGGAGCTTGCAAGAGGGAAGTTTGAAATATTTTGAGTTGCTGGGCTTCCCCAGAAGGAAGATGTGCGCCGTACTTAATCTACGTTGCTAAGTGTTACAAAATAAACTCCGCCTGGTGCGGAGTTTTTTGTTTTAGATAATAGGGGGCGGCCACGTTCTCTAATGTAATGAATTTTCACTCTGGCCCCAAACTACCCCTCGGTGTGATAAATGCCTCCATGATTTTTGCGGGAAGTTCCCCGTCCGCAGTAATGGCCATGGTCCACTTTGGTACAGCCTGGACTGCCCCCGAGATAATTCTTGATCACTCTTATTGAATAAAAAGATGGTGCGTGTATGATATTGTTGTACTAAAGCGCGTCAGTTTGTAGTTAGCGTACATAAAATATTAACAAATGGGCACTCTATAATGATAAAGAACACTTCAGTAATTCTAGTCACATATATATTTTTATTTTCAGGCATGGTAAATGCTGAGGAAGCAAGTACTAATGTGGAAGCTAGTGCAAGCACGACGAGCAGCGATCAGGCCAGCGATGCTCAAGATACTGCTGAGTCAGAAAAAAACGTGATATCTGCTGAGACAGCTTCGGATGGTGTAAACACTACAGCTGGTAGCTCTGGCGGGGCGCCCGAAGATAAGGCTGCTACAGAGAGAGCAGCAAAAGAAATAGCTGCCAGAGAAAAGGCCGCACGTGTTAGAGCTGCACAAAGATATGCTGCCAGAGAAAAGGCCGCACAAGTTAGAGCTGCACAAAGAGAAGCTGCCAGAGAAAAGGCTGCAAAAGTTAGAGCTGCACAAAGAGAAGCTGCTAGAGTAAAGGCTGCATCGGTAAGAGCTGCACAGGAAGAAGCTGCTATGGAAATGGCTGCACGAGTTAAGGCTGCAAGAGAAGAAGCTAGCAGGCAAATGGCTGCACGAGTAAAAGCTTCAAGAGAAGAAGCCGCTAGAGAAAGAGCTGCTAGAGAAAGAGCCTATTATGAACGCAGGGCTAGATACGAAGCTGAACGCGAATATTATGAACAAAGAGATGGCTATAATCGCGCACCATACTCTCCATACTAGCCAACTATGTCTGAATAAAGTAAAAAAGGGCCGGTTAATACCGGCCCTTTTTTATTGATTAAACAATCAGCTTATTGTTGATAAATAATAGGGGGCAGACCACGGTTTTTTTGAGCAATCAATCCAGTTAATGGGGGGTGTTCCTAATTGTTTTCGGTAAACGTGGCCTGTACTCTAAGTATTATAATCTTGATTACGTCCTTTTCACCCGGCGTACCGGATGGCGTTCTCTTATAGCCGCTACTATAGCGGCTGCCAGGTAAATACCGACTATCATGCACATGTAGCCCATGATAATGATGCGTGTCGTAACACCGGGTATGAGCGGTGGGATAGCTATAAACGCCAGCATGCCAACGCCATATTTAATGTTGGACATAAACGAATCATCATCGTTATCGACGAGTGTGGGAGTATCATTGTCACTGTTTAATAATGATGCGCTATCTTCGTGCTGTGAGTTTACAGGTGAAGTTGAAACTATCAATGTTTTCATAGTGCGCCTCAAGCTTCGAAATTGACAATGGCATGGAGGTCATCGTGCTTGATGAGATCATTGTTTTGCGGTGGTTTGCGTTTAAGAATTTGCTTTAAACGACGAAAGGCGTTATCAATTGCATGATTAATATCAGAATCAATATCATCAATGTCGATGGCGAGATTGTTCTTTCCACGCACCTTCAGATGGCAACGCTTATCAATACCGGCTTTGTGTGGGCCGTTCATGTCTTCAATTTTTACGTCAATATTATTTATCGGTTCATATTTGTTTATTAATTCACCGCAGATCTTACGAATCGATTGTTTGCTTACCTGCGACGCCTGCATGTGGCGGATAGAGATTTGTACATTCATAGGGAGTTCCTTTAAATATGTGCGACACACGACCACTGACCTGTATTAATGACAGGAAAGTTGATAGATATAGTGGTGTATCGTTAGAAAGTAATCTTTTGTTATTACTAAGCAGGAACGGGTGGTGCTCGTGGATTCGATGGGGAGTATTCAATTGCGTCGGTAGCGAGGAGAGTAGAGTAGTCTAAAACGTTGTCAGTAAGAGGCGAGTTTTCCGGTGTTAGATAAGGAGTGGTAAGTGCCAGTTGCGACTCGGCTTCCGGGTCATCGAATAATACAGTGTTTAAAGATTGTACGGTATTGCCGATAGCGGTAGCGGAAACGTCACTACGTGAATTAATTTCGGGGGTAAACGCACCTTCGCCTAAGATGATCAGGCTAGCAACAAAAAATTTTGTCAGAATTTGGTGAGTCATTAAAAAAATATCCGGTATACCTGTTGTTTTACATCGATTGTTTCTTGACATCCGTATTTAAAGATAGTTCTAAAAAACAGGGTCAGAGAGCAATTGTTTCTAATACTCGAAGCATCTAATATATAGACATTGCAAGTAATTGAAAGGGACGGAGGGATTTATCGGCAACTGCTCCTCGTTGCTCTACTCCCTGCATCCATGTAACCAAATCTACCACATTAAAAATTAAAGGGTTATACGTTTGTTTATAAGGCCAGTATTACTAAGGGGTTTATATGTCCAGGCTTAACTTGATTGGTCTTCTGTTTGTTGTTTTTTTATCGCAGCCAGTTCTTGCAGAAGAGAAGGAAAATAGCTCCAGGCTTGTTTTTGACGCACAGCTCAGTGGTTATGACTATGGTTATGAGGTGAGCTATTTCTCCATTGATTCCCAACGCCAGTCATTAAAGATGGCCTATATCTATCTTCAAGGTAAACCTGATAAGCCGGTTGTGACCTTGATGCATGGGAAAAATTTTAACGCCCATTACTGGATGCCTGCAGCAGCCTACCTGCATGAAAAAGGCTATGGGGTTCTCGTTCCTGATCAGATAGGATTTGGTAAGTCTTCGAAGCCGGATAACTATCAATATTCTTTTGCAGTTCTGGCGCGTCATACACGGGACTTGATGAGCGCCCTGAATATTAAAAAGTCTATCGTCATCGGCCATTCGATGGGAGGAATGCTGGCCAGTCGTTTTGCTCTGATGTATCCGCAAGCAACTCAACAGCTGATTCTGGTTAACCCCATTGGCCTGGAAAATTACCTGCAATATGTAGAATACAAGGATACTGACTTCTTTTATAAAAATGAGTTAGCCAAAACCCCGGAGGGAGTTAAACGTTACCAGCAAAAAAATTATTATGCCGGACAGTGGAATGAACAATATGAGGCGCTGACTGACTTTATGGTCGGGCAGATTCAAGGGCCTGACAAGGAACACATTGCCTGGGTCAATGCAAAAACATATGACATGATATTTACCCAGCCGGTTATTACAGAGTTTAAGGATATATCTGTTCCTGTCAGGCTGATTATTGGTACCCGTGATCGTACGGGCCCGGGACGAAACTGGAAAAAGCCAGGTGTCGATTATGAACTTGGTCGTTACGACCGCTTAGGCAAAGCGGCAGCCAGCCTTATTCCTGATGCCGAACTTTATGAGTTGAATGATCTTGGCCACTTGCCTCAGATTGAAAATTTCGAGCGATTTAAGAATGTTCTTGAAAATGCGTTGGATGCTTCTTAATAACAGGGGGTAATAAGTGGGGTTAGATGAAACTTTCTAAGCTACCTATTTGCCCAATCTGCTCATGTTGTTAATATAACCATTACTTTTGGCTACAGGGATAGTGCCATGGCTCGCTTACATCGAATAGCACCTTTGGGTATACCCCAGCATATTATTCAGATATTAATATTTGAGGTCAGAGTGAAAACTCTCAATAAATAACAGGTTCATTTATACTGTTGAATTAAAGGGGACGGAGGGATGAAATAATTATCAATTTTATAAAGTGGTTAAAATTTATTCCCTCCGTCCCTTTTGTTCTATACCACGGGGTTCTCTGGTCATGACTGTCGCCCTGATCGAAACAGCGCCCGAATTACTGCGGCAACATTTTATCCAGGTTAGGCATACATGGGTTGATCTCTGTGCTTCGCTTGAAAATGAGGATTACGGTCTACAGGCGATGCCGGAAGTCAGTCCGCCAAAATGGCACCTGGCACATACCAGCTGGTTTTTTGAGACGTTTATCCTTAAGGTTTTTATCAAAAACTACAAGGCATATCATCACGATTACGAAACTCTGTTTAACAGCTACTATAATGGCATCGGTGTTCAGTATCCCCGAGCGCAGCGTGGTCTGCTATCGCGCCCAACTGTTCAGCAGGTTCTCGATTATCGTCAATATATTGATGATAAAATGCTGACATTGCTTGCCGATACCTCTCATCCTGATTATCCGGATATCTGCCAACGCTGTGTTCTGGGCCTGAATCATGAGCAGCAACACCAGGAACTTTTTTGCGCGGACATCAAGTACAGTTTTTCGTTTAATCCGTTATACCCGTTTTTAGCGCCTGCACCTGAATCAGTTGCGACACCTGTCGTTGATTTACAGTTTCTTGATGTCGATTCAGCTGAGCATGAAGTTGGTCATGCCGGTAATGGTTTCAGCTTTGATAACGAAGGTCCGTGTCATAAAGTAGTGCTACCTGCATTCAAACTGGCAAACCGGTTGATTAACAATGCGGAATTTCGCGAATTTGTGGATTCGGGTGCTTATCAAAAGCCTGAATACTGGCTTGCCGATGCCTGGGTCTGGATACAGAAGAACAATATCCAGCAACCGCTTTACTGGCAATATCGTGATAACACCTGGTTTGAATATACCTTGCATGGTCTGCAGGAACTTGATAATTCGTTGCCTGTCTGTCATGTTAATTATTATGAAGCTGATGCATTTGCACGCTGGGCCGGCAAGCGCTTGCCGAGCGAACAGGAATGGGAAGCTGCATGCAGGCAGCATTGTTCCTCACCAGATGACACAGGCTTGAGATACCATCCGGCTAACATTGATAGTGGTGAGTTTCTCAAACAGTGCTTTGGACAGGTCTGGCAATGGACGCAGTCCGCCTATTTGCCTTACCCGGGGTATCGCCCCGATGAAGGTGCGATCGGTGAGTACAATGGCAAGTTTATGTGTAACCAGATGGTGTTGCGCGGCAGTTCCTGTGTCACAGCTGCAGGTCATGCGCGCAGCAGCTACAGAAATTTTTTCTATCCTGTTGACCAGTGGCAGTTCAGTGGTATTCGGTTGGCAGATGATTAACCTGAAATAGAGTAAAAGAATAATAGGGGATAGACTGAAGCGCCACATGTCTATGAAACCCGGGGTGCTTCAGTCTGTCCCCGGTTTATGAAATTAAAAGTGAGGTGTATTGTGCAAACAGTCGTTAAAAAATGGTTCCGTGATAAGGATTCCGGGTTTCTCGATAACGGAGGTGGTTCAGATATAATGGTAAACAAGGAAGACCTTGTTAACTGTGAATTTTTGAAAACTGGCGCCACTGTCGAGTTTGAATGTCACTCTAACAAGCGAGGTTTAATCGCTAAAAAGGTTAAGCTTATACAGCAGAGAAAGTTAAGCGACCAGCATAAAGGAAAGCGTAACACCAAGCCTTTTCGCCCTGGGGTTATGACTTAAAATTAAAATTGAGTATTTGGAAAATTAAAGGGGACGGAATCTGGGGGCAGTATACTTATTTCGTCCTTGCCCTGTTTTAGGTGGAATTTTGTATAGTACCCGCATGACCAATAATATCGACATCAATGAAGTTACTACCGAATTCCGTGCCTTTCGTGACAGCTTCCAGTCTGTGCAACTAGCAACGGTTGATGAGCATGGCAAGCCAGAAGCCAGTTATGCGCCGTGCGTCCGTGACAGTAAGCACATCTACGTGTTCGTGAGCGAGCTCAGCCGGCACACATCAAACCTCATCCTTAATCCGCAAGTATCATTGCTGTTCATCGAGCCTGAAAACGGCGCACGACAGGCGTTTGCGCGCAGGCGGTTGTCGTATTTCGCGAAGGTAGAGGAGGTCGCGCGTGACAGTGAACCCTTCGCCCGGCTACTCGATAACTTCCAGCAGCAGTTCGGCTCGATCATCGACGTATTGCGAGGGCTGAAAGACTTCCACCTGCTGAAGCTGGTGCCGCAATCGGGCAATTACGTGGCCGGTTTCGGCAAGGCGTTCGAGCTCGCTGGCGACGATCTCGACAAACTCCAGCACATTGCCAAGTAATAGGGGACAGACCACGGTTTTCCTGAGCAATCAAACCAATTAATTGGGGTCTGTCCCCAATTGTTGCACTGTTGTTGACGGGCGATTAAAAAGTGAACACACCGCTAACCGATACCATATCAATATCGGTATCAACGTCATAATATTCGTATTCAGCACGTATCGCGAAAGAACCAATTGCAAATCTTGCACCGACGCCATAAGCCGGGTCAGAGCCAGAGTCACTCCTGCTTACAGTGCCAAAAGTAGCATCTGAATCCCAGTTAATTACACCGGCCTTGGCAAATACGCCAAAAGGCCCAAAACTAAGTCCCGCTAAACCAAACGCATTGACTCCGGTGACATCAATACTACCGGCGGATGTACTGGGCGCACCAAAATCAACGTAAGAAGCTTCAACAGCAAAATCGACAAGTGGAATAAAACCGATGTTGTATCCGCCAAATAATTTATAGGCTGAATCACTGGCATCGAAATCAGAATCAGAATCCTCTATCGTGGCATCACCAACACCAGCGCCGACATAAAAGCCGCTATCGGCCCCGGCAAAAGTGACAGCAGGTATGCTCAGGAAAAGCCCGGTTAAACAGATGAGTGCTTTATTTGAATTTGTAACTTTCATGATGATTCCTCCATTCGATAATTTCGATTTTGTAACACAGAAAAGAAAACTCCAGTTCTCAGCGGTCGCTTTCTTGACTGGCTATCAAGTTGTATCAGATTTCTACAATAAAGAATCATACTGATCACGCCACATATGTATATTGACTAATATCAATATAGGCAGTGCTAATTATTTTTCTTGTGCAGAACAGGTTCGTGTAGCTTTGTGGTTCACTTTTTCGACGTGTGAATAAAGAATGCGAGGGCCTGGTTTAGCGGCAGGTCTTTCATCCAGACAAAAATTGACTACGAATTGTTATCGCCAGTCCGATTCTGAAATAACAGGGGATAGACCACGGTATCCGATAGTTGTAAATCTGACAGAATGACTAATATCCGTCATTATTTACTTGAACTCAAAGGTTTTAACGATTCTTCCGATATAAGATCTATCAATCGTATCGACGTGTGATATTTGCCTGATAGTCGTCTATTCGTGGCTTACAGCGGTTTTCTTAAAATATTCATTACCCCTGCTATCCGATTTACATCTTCAATAATGCAATGGCATGTAACTTGCAGTTACATTCATGTAACTAGTCACACATTTATCAGATGGTGTGCAGGTATAAAACTGGTGATTTCCGGCGAGGTATTATGTCTATCTGAGTTACCACTATTAACGGATTGCGAATTTCTAAACATAATGAATATTGACATGAGAAATAAAAAGAAAGTATTAATAATCGATGGTTCTAAGACCTCTCGTTCGCTGATTGCAAAATATCTGGACGATAGTTACGAATGCTGCATAGCAAATAATGGAGAAGATGGCTGGAAGATTTTGTTAGAGGAGGCATCTATCACACTTATATTTGCTGCCATGGATATGCCAGTACTCAATGGTATGCTATTGCTGGAGCGTATTCGTATGTCGGAGAGTGAGCGTATATCTAATACACCGGTTATTATTATAACTGGACAACAAGATTCAGAAACTGCCAAGAGAGCATCATATACTGCCGGTGCAACAGACTTTATAAGTAAACCCTTCATTAAGTCAGAAATTCGTAGCTGTGCACGTGCTTTTACTGTTGAAAGCGTAGTTGATAATACAGCTGAGACGGATGTTGCTAGAAATGTTCTGAGAGAGCTTGATGAAAATAAGCAATTAGCGGAAATCGGTAACAATGCGATATCCAGTGCAGCGAGTAATAACGCTCATGCATCTATCATGTATATCAAGATCGTGAACCTGGACAAGCTGAACGATAAACATAACGGCCAGATAATGGATAAGTTGACAGATAAAGTCAGTGCGTTGCTGGAAGCGAATTCCCGTGATGAAGAGAATATTTTCATAACCGGGTCGGGTAAATATGTAATAATTCTGCCGAAAACCAGTGCATTCAAAGCTAATATCGCTGCCAATAGACTGCAGCTTGCTATTGAAAAACTGTCGTTTCAATCTAACAACGGGACAGTCAGGTTGAGGTTGGCAATAGGTATCACTTCGACAGAGTCATGTGATGAAGTTACAGAGTTTCTATCATTTTCTGAATACTGCATTGAAGCGCAATACGCACTTAACATGTCAATAGAAAGTAGAAATAACAATGTCGTAAGGTTTGATGAGACTTACGAAAAAAATATAAAGGGTGACTACATGCAAGAGGATTTTCCTTATAGAAAACAGAATTAATGATTGTGGTCAGAGGAGAGTAACAGGGGGGGGGGTAGACCACGGTTTTCAACGAAAAGGGTCAGAGTCGTTTGATTTCGGATTATCATCCTGACACTATCGTTTCTTTTGTTCTGTAGCTCGTCACCTTTGTTTATGGCAATTCTCTGGTCAAAAATCATCGAAGGCAAAAAGTACGAAGTGCGGGCAGCCGGCAAAACCCGTCGACTGTATACCGATGGTGTATTCCACAGCCAGTATCACCCTGACCGCCTGTACGCAGGCAGCATATGGGACCTGCTCATGCTGCCTGCATTATTCTATGAGCCCGGGCAGCTCAAACGCATACTGGTACTGGGCGCCGGTGGCGGCGCAGTAATACATCTATTGCGGCACTATGCACAACCGGAAGTGATCGATGCCATCGATCTCAATCCTGTACATCTACAGATCGCACGGCGGTTCTTCAATGTGACTTCATCAGTCGCCAACCTGGTTGAAGCTGACGGCGTCGAGTGGTTGCAGAACTATAATGGCCCGCGTTATGACATGATTATCGATGACATGTTCGGCGAAGAGAGTGGCGAACCTGCAAGAGCCGTTGATCCTGATCATCGTTGGATAGCTACGTTAAGAAAAAAACTGAGCAAGAATGGTGTACTGGTACTAAACACGCTCAGCAGCAAGAACTTAAGAAAGGCTGCCTGTTTCACCAACCGCCAGTTGAGCAGGAGCTTTAAAAGCGCATACCTGCTACAGGACCCCGGTTACTACAATGCGATTGGTGCAGTATTCAGGCAGCCAGTGAATGCCAGGTGTTTTCACAAAAGATTAAAAGATTTTCCGAACAAGACTAGGCTTGATATCTGTATCAGGCGAATGGAAACCAAACAACTCTGACCCCTTTTAATTGTAATCCCTCCGTCGCCTTTAATTCTTAAGTGCTTTTTATATTTTACTTTTGACGATTACATGCCACTTTTGCCGTGCATCTCTTCAAAATGCTCATCAAAACCAGATGGCTTTTCGACATCACCTTCATAGATGTAAGTAGCTATTTTCTCGGCATCCTGTCTGCTTATTGAAACCGGCGGCATGATGTTAAATCTGCGAATTGCACCTGGCATCATGGTTTTGCTTTCATCCTGTTTTTCCACCCAGTTAGCTACTGCAGTAATAAATGCATCCTTTTCAGGATAAGGGCCAAGATAATGCATGCGCACGGCAATAATGGGAGGCGCAACACGTTTGCTCATATCCATGCCGCCGTTTGCACCGTGACATGCTGAACAATGGGTTTTGTATAACTCCTTACCCTGTGTTACATCTTTAGCCGCCAGCAAAGCCTGTGGCAGAAGAATGAACGCTAAAGCAATGAATGATATTTTGGATGTCATGAATAGATTCTCTCGAAAGACTACCGTGGTCGGAGTCAATTAATTAGATATACGCATATGCTACGAGCCGAAATTAAAGGCGACGAATAATAGGGGATAGACCACGCTTTTACATCGCATCGATAAGAAAGGTTCCCAGTCTCAGATCGGCAACCAGAATATGTTCTGTTAGCCAGCGTTCCAGGAACTCGATATCTTCTCCCTCATCAAGCTTGCCCTTCTGGATAAATTTCTGTTGCAGCGTTTTGATGCTTTCGATCAAGTCTTTGTGTTCTGCCTTGTGCTCTTCATACCTGTCATAGCCATACTTCAGCATTAAGCGTTCTTCATGGCTGAAGTGCCAGACGGTACAATTAATCAGTTCTTCCAGTACCGATGCCACGTAATCCGTAGCGGCCCCTTCCGATAAAGAGTTATTGAGGATATTAAACAGATTTACCAGCTTTCTGTGATCATCATCTATCTCATCGATACCGATCTGCAGCGTGCCATCTAAAACTAAATCTTTCATTGTTACCTCTCTTGTTGATGTGACCAGGTCTGTAAGCTTCAGGCGCCGTTAAATTCATGGCTTGTTCTGTTCATAGTCTACGCTCTTTATCACTATTTGTGTCTACGCAATAGTTTCAAAAGCTGGTGCCTGCATTATAGTAGGGATAATTTAAGGGGACGGAGGGATTAAAATTTAACCACTTCAACCTCCTGTGATAACAGGCGTCAGGCATATTTTATCTCCTATTCTTTTCGTTGAGTTATTCACAGAAACAAGCGCAAACATATGAACAAGTTTAAATCCAATCTGGTAATTGCAAGCTTCGTTACGCTACTACTGGCAGGCTGTGGTGATGACAGAGCCACTACATCGACTACAGCGAAAGCCAAAATATTTGAGAATATTTAGAGTATCAAGCGACTCTGATCCCTTTGGTTCATTGGTCTTTTCGCTCCTTATTCTTGCTGGATACTTCAACTGATCTGAGTAAACTATATATGTAGGCTATCTTGAGAGGAGGTCGAAAATGAGTAATAATCTGGTAGATGTTACGGTCCATATCGATGAAGACCTGAGCCCTGAAGTCAGGTTGGAGATAGAAGGCAGTATCCGTGCGTTAGATGGTATTGTCAGTGTTCACAATTCGGCCAGAACACCGCATCTGACCGTTGTCGAATACGACATGGATGAGATGGATGCGCAGAGGATACTGAAACGTGTGACTGATCAGGGCGTACATGCCGAGCTTATCGGTCTGTGACCTGGGTGTAGCTGACAGGGATAATAGGGCATATTATTTAAGCCAAAAGGGTCAGAGTCGATTGAAATATAATAATTGGCCGAAATCAAACGACTCCGACCTGCTGCTGTCCCACTAACGCTGTGCATCGAAAAAATTGTCATTTCGACAGTGCCATGTTTTTATGGTGACGAGAAATCTGCTGCATATACTGTTTATTGCATATCTGCATAAGATCTCTCCCCCTGGTCGAGATGACAGACTTCTATAATGGCTTACCTCTAAATCACATGTCACTCTTCAATGCTGTAACGATTAATTATTATTAATCAGTCACTTGTTGTCATGATTGTCAACTTAATGGGACGCAGTGACTCTGATCCCTTTGGTCTATTACCCGACAATTAGGGATCAATCGAGTCTGACCCTACCGGTTGTCCTGTGACAATGATTCCGGCGTACCCTTTCACATAACCGTAAGCTCAAACCTCAGATCTGATATTATAGTTATATAAATCAACTATTTTTGTTAGCTGTCTTCATATAGAATTCGCCATCGATATTTTTCTTATCAGATATTTCCAAAATATAACGCTTGACCAGCGCCACCTTCATCCCTTTCCAATACGACACAGAACCAATGAATGATAAAACGATAGCAACTCACGACGGTAATTTTCATGCAGATGATGTTTTCAGTATCGCCGCACTCAAGAGCATATTTCCTTCTTCTAAGCTTATTCGCACACGAGATTTAGAACTTATCGCCAGGGCAGATATTGTGGTGGATGTCGGTGGTGAGTATGACCCGGATGCCGAACGCTTTGATCACCATCAGCGTGGTGGTGCAGGTGAGCGTGAAAATGGTATTCCCTATTCATCATTTGGTTTGATCTGGCAGAAATATGGCCTGGAGATATGCCAGGGTAACCAGGACGTAGCAAATGCTGTTGATGCCGGCCTGGTGTCAACGATCGATGCCATCGATTGTGGTTATGGCGAAGGTCTTTCTGAAGGTATCAGCCTTAGCCAGACTATTGGTATGTTTAACCCGACCTGGCAGGAAGATAGTCACTTTGATACCTGTTTCGATGATGCGGTTGATTTTGCATCGCGCGTTTTAACACGATTTATTGCATCGGCTAGCGGTGGCATCAGTGCGAAAGAGATCGTGGCTAAAGCGATTGATAGTGCAGATGATCCTAGAGTGATCGTATTAGAAAAATATATCCCATGGAAAAGAACGGTTCATGCCTTGTCTAAGCAGGCTTTATATATGGTTTACCCATCTCAGACCGGCGAATGGAGAATTCAAACAGTACCTGTTGAACCAGGTTCTTTCAAAAACAGAAAATCGTTGCCTGAACAATGGGCTGGCTTATCCGATGACGAGCTCAGAGAAGTAACAGGTATTGATGACGCCATGTTTTGCCATAATGGTTTATTTATTGCGGGTGCAGAATCATTTGAAAGCACGATGAAGATGGCATCCATCGCGCTACAGGCGTAATGAAACAAATTATAGGATAAAGGTGTCGCTCCCTTTTGCTCCTCGTTCTTTTCTTCTTTTCCCAATAATGCTTTTTCAGGTAACCCCTGATGGCAGGTGATGCTGTGAATATGTAAGATGATGAATTTGCTTGCTAAAAAGTCTAGCTAAGCCGATGCGGAGGTGATTGTGTCTCTGCTTCCCGGAGCTGTTACTCGCTCCACTGAATAACGGGATTTCGTAATTGTTTTAAAGATAGTCACAATAAGGCCGGTTCTAAAACAAATTTTACTGCACGCAGATCTATCATAGGAATACCATCATGCACCCATTGCTAGAAGAGGAAGACCATCAATTAATCTATTTGCTCGATGCTTTAGAAAAATGTATATCGGATGGCGGCTCAGCGAATCAAGTGTATAGCTACCTTAGTGATTTTGTCATTTTGGCGAAAGAGCATTTCAAACATGAAGAAATACTTATGGAGCATTATAAGTATCCAAAAATTATCGACCATAAAAAAGAACATGCCGAATTGCTGAAGCAGCTGCATATATTGCAAAGAAAGTTAGACCAGGGCAGTACCCCATTCGGTAAGGAATATATGAGAATGCTGAGGAACTGGCTGGATGAACATTTGATAGGTAACGACAGGAGGCTAAGTAATTTCCTGTATCAGGTTAATGCTGATAGCAATAATATGGCAGTTTAGCTGTAACGTTATCTTCAGGAATTAAAGCGGCGCAAGAAACCAAAAGGGTCAGAGCCGATTGAAATATATTGATTAGCCGAATTCAAACGACTCTGACTCCACTTATTCAGGGCCCACTTATTCGGTGCAGCTGAGCCTGTCGGCGTAGGTCGATGATCTTGCAACAAAAGGCCAGATCGCAATGCGTAGTCTCCAGGAATGGCAGATCCGTTTTCATCGCGCTGTATTCAGAACGAAATAATGAAAGTGAAGTACGAAATGCCCGGGGAAATCAGACTGCATTATTGTTCTAGCGTAAAAGAACTCTTATCAACAACATTAACACTATTCCAAAAATGAACGCTGTGAAGTTGATAAGGTTGATTTTTATATCGCTATGCTTGTTAACTTCTGGAACCAGGTCTGTCGCACCGATATAGATAAAGTTACCTGCTGCAAAAGGGATTAAAAAGGAGATATCGATATTAGATGACAGGTAGTATGTGGTTAATCCTCCTAGCAGAAATGTTGATGCTGATAATACATTGAACAGCAGTGCTTTTCCTTTCTCCCAGCCGCCGTGTATCAATACGCCAAAATCACCAAGTTCCTGGGGCACCTCGTGGGCAGCTGCCGCCAGCCAGGTCATGATGCCTAAACGGATATCGATTAAAAATGTTCCGGCGATCGCGAGTCCTCCGATATAGTTGTGCAGGCCGTCGCCGAGCAGGATGAGATACGTTAGCGGCTGTTTACAGCTGCTTTGAGCACGGTTGCAATGATGCCAGTGTAGTAATTGTTCTAGCGAGAAAAATACACAGAAACCGAAAACTAACCAGCCAAAAAACGAGGTGTCGTTGCCGTAGGCTTCAAGGCCGGCTGGGATCATATGGAAAAATGCACCGCCGATTAATGAACCTGCGGCAAAGGCAACCATGGGTAATAGAATGCGTTGTAATGTTGCCGGCTTCAGCAGTAGCGTAACGCTGCCCACCATCGCGATAGCACTCATTAAGATGCTGCTGCCAATAATCCAGTAGAGTGTATCCATGTTAGAACATGATCATCATTAATGATGCTGTCGTTAGCGTTGCCGCCTGTTTTACGTCAACCAGCATGACGTGGTTGTGGCTGCACCATGTAGCCTGTGTGTCAGCTCTGCTGTGTTCCTGGTAAACCTGTCCGCTCAGGGAAATTCAGGGATGGCTGGTTCGGTTCCTTTGATCTCTGCTTCCGGGTGATGCTTTTTCACGAGGTCATCAATTTCTTCGACGCGGTCCTTTGCAACATCGACCATCATGAGAACTTCGCCGTGTTTAATCGCTTCCTCAAATTGAGCCAACCTGGTATTGGGTACATCTACCCCGATCATGGTCGCCATCCAGGCACCAACGCCGGCACCAGCGAGCGTACTGGCAAGGATTGCACCGCCACCCAGTACTACACCGGCAGGCGGTACTGTTAGTGCGACAAGGCCGACCAGCACGCCGGTAATCCCTCCCAGGGTAAGGCCTCTTTCAAGAGCGGGAACCAGGTCGCTTTTCTGTGAAAGTCCAGCTTCAGGAAGGTCTTCGAGAGGCGTGCCTTCTTTAGCGATCACATGGATATGCTTTTCGTCTACTCGTGCTACTAATAATTCATCGACGATCTTGCGAGTATGTTCGATATCAGGTACCAGAAAATATAAACGTCTCATATGATGAATCCTCCTCAATAATTAATAATACAAATCATGAACAACACTACATGTAATTAATATAACCGTTCGAATATTTAGCAGTTTGATATTTATCAATAGTTAAACAAAGATTTTTGTATTTGATCCTTATCAAAATAGGTCGTTTGGTAAGCGGCATGTCTTTCACTTTATCGAGAGAACATATGCTTATTTTCGTAGAAAGCGGGTATCCAGGCGGTTGATAAAGGTCATCCTGACTATACTATCCGGTGTTGCTTATCAGCAGAAACAGGCTGTACAATTTCAGGGTGACATGGTCGCTGGATACCAGTCGTCGTTGCATTCTGGTCAATTAAAACAGTCTATTGTGAAAATACATGCTATGAGTATTGAGATCATAGGTGCCGAATCTATAGGTGTGCGCAGCCTTTGTTGCCTGCTGACATTTCAGGATCGTCGCATCGTCATCGATCCCGGCCTGTCACTGGGTTATATGCGGCATGGCCTGATGCCTCATCCGGTTCAGGTGGCTGCGGGCCGTCAGGTACGAGAGCAGATATTATCTGCGCTGAACGGTGCTACCGATGTCGTATTTAGTCACTTTCATGGTGATCACGTCCCACTTCTTGATGCGAATCCCTATCAACTGTCCATCGAGTCACTGCCCGCCGGCTTTCAACAGCTGCGCGGCTGGAGTAAATCTGCTGACGGACTTTCAGCAAAGATGAATAAACGATTCAGTGATCTGTCGGAACTGATGGGATCGAATATGCAAGTTGCCGAAGGCATGACGGTAGGGCCATTATCGTTTTCCAGTGCGGTACCTCATGGTGAACACAGCAGTACTCTGGGAACTGTGATGATGACGCGTATCGAGATGGAAAAAATGGTATTCGTCCATGCCTCTGATATCCAGTTACTGGATGCTGAAACTGTCGACCGGATTATCACCTGGCAGCCAGATATAGTGCTCGCTGCGGGGCCGCCTCTCTATCTTGATCAGCTTGGTAGTGCCGCGCGTGATAATGCCTGGGACAATGCGCTGCGACTGGCTTCTCATATAGAGACGCTGATTATTGATCATCACCTGATGCGTTGCACCGAAGGCGTTGTCTGGCTCGACAAGCTTTCTGGCGCAGCAGGTAAGAAGGTCTATAGCGCTGCAGACTTCATGAGGGTGCCGCAACAGTTACTCGAGGCGCAGAGGGCGCAGCTATACGAAAAAATGCCGGTTCCAGATGGCTGGCATGATCGCTATGCCAGAGGACTGATTAATCTTGATGCCTACCTGGAAACCACAGCTTAATCATTTAATAATCCTGAATGATTTTCGATTACAATTTAGTCATGTATCATGACATGGCTTGCTGGTATATCGTAGCAAAAGGGTCAGAGTCGATTGAAACCGTTAATGTTTTCAATCAGATGATAGATTTCAGACTGTTTTGATAGTGTCTTGTTTTGATCCACACAATAAAGGGGTGTTGACGCCATTTAGTTCCCGGAATCTTAAGCTCGAAATAGTGCGTCTAGCTGATCGACAACGTTGGACCAGACCGAATCATCCGCTATCGCTTGCTCTAAAAATTCCGCCTGTGATGCTGTCCAGAAATCAGCTTTACATAAAGGAATATGATCTGGAAGAGGACTGTGTGCCTGAATGAATAGCTCGATAGAGTCGTGGTCTTCTTTCAGGCCGAGCTGATCAAACAAATCTTCAAGGGTGTAATTTAGCATTTTTTATTTTCATCCTTATTTAAAAGAGTCGCTTTGCAGATGTCAGTCTATCGTAATAATAGGGGCAGACCACGGTTTTAAGAGCGAATCAGAAAACTGTGGCCTGTCCCCGGTTTTTTCTATTCAGGTACACCTTGCCATAGCATCTTGTATCCGATTTCATGTGTCTCAGAGCAATATTCGGCAACCTGGTCAAATTTTTCTTTGAAGACATGGTCGGCATGAGATTTTTCATGCTGTTCAAAAGATTTCCAGTAGGTGATTATGACGATATCATGATCGATTGTTTTTGCCGTATCGAGGGAGCCTTGTTCTGATATGAACCCGGAATTCTGATAGACCTGCCCGCCGATAAACCCACCGGCATCATCACCATAGGTGTTTTTGACAACATTGCACATCTCGCCAAGAGCAAGTTCGACGTCTTCAACAGTAACCCCGTCCTTGAGTTTTACAAGGTTAAACAGCATGACAGCGCCATAAGGAATTGATATTGGTTCAAACATAATTTTCTCCTTTCCCGATTTCAACAATTTTCTAAGTGTGGTTTATAACGTTACGTTACACCGTGAACACCATGTTCAGCTTCTTAGGTTCTAATATGGGTATGTCGGTAAGCTATTTCAATTCGATGGGGGCAGACTCGATAGAAATTAATTAAAGTGACCAGTAATAGGGGGCTGTGTCCATTTAGTGCTCTGTCCCGGTTTCTACCTATACCTTCAAGGTCGTCGTACGCCGCACTTTTTCATTGCTGAGTGTGCAGCGGTGATCTCTGGATCAGGAAAACTGTTAACAGCGGCACCAGCAGACCGATCAAAGCGACCGTGATCAACAGCCAGCCGAGCTCGCTGTAATCGGCCACGCCGGTGACCGCGTCGGTTACACGATCACGCACTTCGCGCGTTACCGTGTAGATCTCGTTCAGGTACTTGGTGCCGAGGCTGGCCGCCGACAGCGCCAGGTTGGTGAAAGACGCCATGACCGCGAAAAATGTCGCCTTCAGGTGCGGCGGCGCGTTCTTCGCGATCCACGCCAGCATCGGGATCATCGAAATCTGCCCCAGCGGTGACTCGATCGCGGTATCGATCAGTGCAATGAAGCGTGCGTCGACGATGCCGCCGGTGCGCGCAGCGGTCCATTCGTGCAGGCCGTAGTAAAGCCCGATATTGGGCAGCGACAGGATACCCGCCATGATGGTCAGCACGACGATGACGTAAGCGATCGAGCGCTTCGCCATCATAGGGCGCAGCAGCACCATGCCGAGCAGCGCCAGCGACGACGCGATCAGCGACAGGATCGACATGAAACGTTGATCGAAGCCGAGCTCGTCTATCTCGAACCAGCCGGCACCGGGACCGGGTAGCGGGGTCGCGCGGAACACGAAGATGATTACCGCGGTGCCGATCAGCATGTTGCGCGCGCCTGGCTCCAGCTCGAGCAGCAGCCGGTACATCAGGAACAGGACGATACTCATCGATCCGACAAAAATGATTTCCTGCGCCAGCGGTACCTGGCTTACGCCCATGGTCACCGTAAACACAGCGAACACCAGGCTGCCGCCGAGTATCCACCAGTTGGCATGGGTTTCGCCGGCGGGAGCGAACAGCAGCTTGTCGATGCTGGAATGATCGTGTCCCAGCGCTTCCAGTTCGCGCGCGCGGCGCTGCAGCAAGATGCCGCCGAGGATGACGCCGCTGATCGACACTAGCGGAATGACCAGCGCGAGCAGGTAGATATCGGCGTAGATAGCGACTTTCATTTCCTCGGACATGTTCTCGATGCCCTCGAACATCGTGATATTCAGCAGCGCTACCGCGACCAGCCCCGCGATGATCGAAAACCGTCCCAGCGTCTGCATCGTGGTGTGCATGACCTTGATTTCACTTTCCGGGTATGGCTTGCCGTCCGCGTCGATCGTCGGCACCGCCTCGACGGTCATGGCGTCGGCGACCACGTCCTGCACCACGTAGCCGGTGGGGGCGAGCAGCGTCGCGATGACGAACCATGCTTCCGGTTTCATGATCGCGGCCATCGCTTCGGTATGCGCGATAATGCCATACATGATAAGCACACTAACGGTGATCAGGCCTGCGCCGATGTAGACGAGCAACGCCTTGTGCCGCCAGATCAGGTCGACGAGGTGTCCGAGCGGCATTTTCAATATCCAGGGGATGCCCGCCCAGAAAGCCAGGCCGGCGAGAAACGCCGCGGAAAGATCGAGGTAATCCTTGATGAAAAACGTGCCGACGATCGAGGTCAGCCCGGAGACGCCCGCGGCAAGGTAGACCATCAACGGCGGCAGGTAGGTCCAGCGGAATTGGCGTCCGAGATCGAGAAAGGTGGCATCGAACCACCGCCACGCCGGGTTAGTGATCATGATCGAAGGCTTCAGAATTGAAAAAGTGCTGGTATTATCACATGCTGAAAACCCGACGCAAGTTAATTAGTTTTGAGTCAATGGAGCCAGGCTTGAAATAACAGGGATCAGAGAGCAATTGTTTATAATATTGCAAGCATCTAATATGTAATCGTTACATCCAGCAATAGTAAGCGTTACTCAAAAGGAGTTGAAAATGCCGCGCGAACCAAGGTTGAATCTAGTTGGTATTCATCAGCACGTTATACAACGTGACAATAATCGTGAGCCCTGTTTTTCTTGTCAGAGTAACAACTCTCAGATTATGGGGTAGAAATTAGGAGTCCGTCTCCTTGATCACTTCTTGTTCAAAGACATGGTTTTCTCCCTATTTGGTTAATTTAGGGTTTGAATGGGCATACATTCCCTGCTATTCTTGCCATGTTAACCAGCATGTCCTGCCTTATGAAAGAAGGCTGCGGCTCTTGCACTAAATTCTCTAAAAAAATTCCCAAAAATCATATATAACCGATACATGCGGGCCGATATATTTGGCTGATAGCCTGTAGCTATGGCTATGCTCGTACCCTTTTAAATTGACAGGATAAGCTTATGTACATCTATAAAAACATTCTGCACATCTTACTGGTAATCTCGTTGCTAGCTTTCTCCATTCCGGCACAGGCAGCTTCTCCAGAAGGCAGCCAGGTTAAAAAAACAAACACCAAGGCAGCATTAAATGAGGGTTTCCCGGGACGCAAGAAATATCCCAGTATCCCGTATATGACTATCGACCAGTTAAACAGTGAATTCGACGAAGTCATCACGGTGGACGCGCGTACGCCACTGGAATTCGAGACCATCCACATCACGTCTGCGGTGAATCTTCCCCTGAACCTGAAGGACGATGCGTTTATCAAAAGGGTAAAAGCATTACGTACCGAAAACCCCGGCAAGAAGATCGTGTTCTACTGTAACGGCCGTACCTGTATGAAGTCATACAAGGCTGCGAGACGGGCGATCAAAACGGCAGGTATCAAAAACGTATATTCTTACGATGCAGGTATCTTCGAATGGGCGACGGCGCATCCTGAAAAAGCGGCATTGATGAACAAGACACCTGTCGATCCGAAGATGCTGTTATCAAAAAGTCAATTGAAGAAGCGTATGCTGCCGGCACTGGAGTTTATCAAAACTGCTGGCAACGATGTCATTATCCTGGATGTTCGAGACCGCCATAAACGTGAAGGTTTCAATATATTTTCCGGATTCGAAGAGCTCGTACCGATGGATAACAAGAAAGCACTGAGCCGTTATATCAAACAGGCCAGGGCAGAAAACAAGAAACTGTTCATCTATGACGAAGTCGGAAAGCAGGTGAGGTGGGTGCAATATCACCTGGAGGAGCAGGGCGCTGGACCATATTATTTCATGGAAGGTGGCGCAATGGCATTCTTCGATATCCCGAACGAAAAATTGATGGATAACTAGTCTCTAATAAGCGGGCTCAGAACAACAGCGGTGAGAGAGCAATTGTTTCTAATATTCGAAGCATCCAATATATATTTATTTTGGGGATGGTATGCTTAATTAAGTTATAAGTAGCAGTAATAAGTATACGACAAAAGAAGGGGGTAAGAGCTGACCGCGCAGACCAAAATGGATACGGAGGCGTGAACAATGAATGCTCCAAATAGAAAGTTGAATCATTATTGCTCTAGCATCTTTTTAAAACTCATTTCTCACCAGCTCAACCTGGTTACCATGCTAGCTTTGTGCCTGCTACCGAGCTATTGCACCCTGCTTGTCGCTGCCGATAAACCCCTGTTATCCGAGGCCATTGCAAAAGGAACAGATAACCATGGTGTGGCCGCTACCGCAGAAATGTTTGCACAGTCCTTCGAGAACGATAAAGACGCGTATACCGTCGATATGGATGGCGTCGCCAACCTGGGCAAGAAGTACATGAAAGCTACCTGTTATACTGTGCCCCTATGGCCCATTGGAGACATGGTTTGACGAGTCCTGGAAGCCCGGCGATATTGAGCTTGTGGAGTAACCCTATTCAAATATTAGCTAATAGCTGGATCGCTTGTTCCAGCGAATAATCAGATGAAATTAAAGGGGTGAGAGATTAGATAATGTCCATGTTTAGAAAGTGGTCAATAAATAATCCCACCGATACATTTTTATTTTTATAATTGAACCTGTTAAGAAGAGGATAATGAAAATGATTCGCAAGATATGTTTAACAGTTACTTTGCTCTGCGCATGTACCTGTGCAGGTGCTGATGTTGGTAACACTGGTTATATAGGCCTGGGAATTGGCTCGGTTGATTATGGCATTGATTCGAGTTCAGATTTTGATAATCCAATGGGTTTCGAGCTGATTATAGGAAAAGAGGTTAGTAGAAATGTTTCATTTGAACTTTCATATATAGACTTCGGCAAATCTGATAACGGCGCAACACCGGTGCAGCATCTAGAAGCTAGTGCTATAACTGCAGGCGCACTGCTAAGAGGTAAACTGGGCAAAACTGCTGATGTTTTTTTGAAACTGGGACTGCAAGGCTGGGATAGCGAAATCACAGAAGATGGTGCAGGTGTTGTTGCCAGTAAAGATGGCACCGACATATTCTATGGCCTTGGTGCGATGGTGAAAACCACTGACAATATCAGCTTGGGTGCACGCTATATCGTGTATGACTTTGATGGTGATGACGTAACGATGCTTTCGATTAATGCGCAGCTAAGTTTTTAATATATTAAAGGGATCGGTGACAAACGAGAATCATTTATATATGTGAGAAATTCTGGGGCAGTGTCCTGTTACTGCTACTTCTATCTTGATTAAGTATACTGTCTGCAGAATCTCCGTCCGCAGAATTTCCAATGAACAGATTCCCTCGCTCCATTTTTATTGAGTAAGAAGAAAAGTATAATGTACGTAAAAATCCTGCTTGTTCTGATAAATTTAACGCTGTTAACGGGGTGTTCGGGTACCATGCCAAATCTGGGAATTAATGATAGTAAGTTGGCGCCATGTCCGAAAACACCAAACTGTGTGAGCAGCCAGGCACATGATGAAGAACATCACATCGAACCTATACATTATGGAGTAACACGGCAAGAGGCGCGCGACCGTCTTTTGCAGATAATCAAATCAGAAAAACGAACAAAGATCATGACAGATCACTCGGATTATATTCGGGTTGAGTTTACCTCTGCGTTGTTTCGATTTGTTGATGACGTTGAGTTCTATTTCCCGGATGAAGCCTCCGGCGAGAATATCATTCATGTCCGGTCCGCCTCCCGGGTCGGCAGCTCTGATCTCGGTGTCAACCGAAAAAGAATTGAGCGCATTCGAAGTAAGTTTCAAAAGTGAATTGCTTTAAAGAATTAAAGGGACGGTGGGATTATATAATGACCATTTCAGGCAAAGAGTTTAATAAAAAATCCCTTCGACAACTTTTTGGTTATTAATTGATAATTGTCACTAACTATCATTTGCTTTCATGTATAATGCAACCAGCTTGAAAGTACTACATATATCTATGCAACACCATTTCGATGTCACATCTTTAGTTTCTCGTCCTGTTTTTCATATTTAACAACAACACTTCTCGCCAAACGGGCTTATGGTTTTTTTATAGCCAGGTCTGAACTTAAATTTAATTAATAGGAAATAACTTATGTCTACTACAACAGGCACCGTAAAATGGTTCAACGAATCTAAAGGTTTTGGCTTTATCGAGCAGGAATCTGGTCCAGATGTTTTTGCACATTTCAGCGCCATCTCCAGTTCAGGTTTTAAAACCCTGGCTGAAGGCCAGCGTGTTGAATTCACTGTCACTCAAGGCCAGAAAGGCCCTCAGGCAGAAAATATCGTAGCGCTCTGATTTATAAATCGCTATATGACCGGCACTAAATACAGTGCCGGTCAGGCTCGTATACTCCAGGGTTATGAGTTAGAAGGGCAGGACCTTATGGTCCTGCCTTTTTTGTGTGTAAATCAAAGGGGACGGAGGGAATGGATTTCAACCACTTGATCTTGCTGATAAGTGTGGTCCCCTATAACAGTCAATCTCAGCGTTATCGATTGTGCTGACATTTGAACGCCGTGCATAGTGTAGATAGCAGCCATTGCAGAATGGCTGCAATATGTCAAAGTAGAATGCGATGGTATATGAAATCGTTGTACCAGATCAATATATCAACAATCGAATAATATATACTTTGCCTGGTAACAGGCTAATAACGAGCGATAATATCAGCAGGGTTTCTGTCAGTCTTGTTGCTAATACGAAAAGATAAAGAGGCTAATTATTATGGTTAACGTCAAAAGGGTTGTTCTGGATGTGCTTAAACCTCATCAACCAAATGCGCTTGAATTTGCGCAGGCCATCGCCGAAGCAGGTGTTGATTATCGGGTAAATCTGATTGTTATCGAGATGGATGAGAGCACCGAAACGGTTCAACTGGAGTTGCAAGGTGAGGCCATCGATTTTGATGCCATTCAATCTGCCATTTCCGATATGGGCGGTTCGCTTCACAGTATCGATGAGGTTGAAGTGCAGAATGCAGCGGATGCCGGTTAAGATTTTATGAGTCTGTTTGATCAGGCCAGGTTTTTACTGGATATCACCCGTACACACGAAATCGTGCGTCGATATTTTGTGGTTAATGGCTTTGATGGTGCTCTTACCATGCTGGGACTGATCATTGGATTTCTGGTCAGTACACCGACCGATCTATCAGTGATGATCAGCGTCTGCCTGGGTGCGGCTATTGCTCTGGGCATGAGCGGTCTGAGTAGTGCTTATATCAGTGAATCTGCGGAACGCAAACATGCCCTGGGAAAACTGGAGCGGGCGATGATTAGTGATCTCCAGGACAGTGCGCATGGTGATGCAAAGCGCTGGGTGCCTTTGTTGATTGCGCTGGTTAATGGCCTGGCGCCGCTGGTTATTTCACTTTTAATAATATCTCCATTATGGCTGGTACTTGCGGGTGTCGCTCTGCCTGTGCCACCGCTTCATGCATCTATCATGGTTGCTCTACTGCTGATCTTTTTGCTGGGTGTTTTTCTTGGCCGCATCTCAGGGGTAACGTGGTTACGCAGTGGTATACAGACATTACTGGTTGCGGTGATCACCGCCGCGCTTATCTATATCTTTGCCGGACATTAAAATGTCAGCGCTAAAGTGGCACAGTATCAGGTCTGAAGATGTTCTGCAGCAGCTTGAGTCTTCCATAACGGGCCTGACCACGGAACAGGCAAAAAAACGCCTGGCCGAACATGGCCCCAATACCATGATTGAAAAACGGCACCGTTCCCTGCTGTCCATTTTGCTCAGGCAGTTTGCCGATTTCATGATTGTTGTGCTGTTGGTGGCCGCACTGATTTCTGGTTTCATAGGTGAGCCCCAGGATACGATCGCCATCCTGGTGATCGTGTTACTCAATGCGATCATCGGCACGGTGCAGGAATTCAGGGCAGAACGAGCCGTGGCGGCTCTGCGAGAAATGGCAGCGCCGGAAGCACATGTATTACGCGATGCTCTGGCAGTCACTCTGGTCGCGGCAGAGCTGGTGCCGGGTGATGTGGTCATGCTGGAAGCGGGAAATATCGTGCCTGCCGATTTGAGGTTACTGGAAGAGGAAGAGCTGCAGATCGATGAATCTGCCCTGACCGGTGAATCACATGCGATCGAAAAGCAAACAGAGCCGTTACCTGAAACAGGATTAGCCATTGGTGATCGCTTAAACCTGGCGTTCAAGAGCAGTATGGTTACTCGTGGACGTGGCAAGGGTGTGGTGATTGCCAGCGGGATGGATACGGAGATAGGGCAGATTGCAGAAATGCTGCAGGTTGAAACGAGTGTGAAAACACCGCTGCAAGAGCGACTGTCTCGTTTTGGTCGATACCTTGCACTGGCTGTGCTGGCAATATGTATGGTGGTGTTTGCTGCGGGGTTGCTGCAGGGACAGCCGATATTGCTGATGTTTCTGACCGCGGTGAGCCTGGCTGTTGCAGCGATCCCGGAAGCACTGCCGGCAGTGGTGACAATTTCACTAGCCCTCGGCGCGCGTAAACTGATCCGACATAATGCGCTGGTGCGTAACTTGCCCGCGGTCGAGACCCTTGGTTCAGTCACCTATATCTGTACCGACAAGACAGGTACCCTGACACAGAACCGCATGACGGCTGAGTTATTTTTTGTCGCCGGAGAACGGCAGCAATCACTATTTGGGCCAGAAGCCGGTGAACCATGGACGGAGCTGGGGCAGGCCATGGCACTGAACAATGACGTCGCGGAAAAGGATGGCAAACCAGCCGGTGAAGCGACCGAACTGGCGATGTTCGAAGCCGCCCATATGACGGGGTATGACAAGTCTGTCCTGGATCAGGCGACGCCACGTCTTGCCGTTATCCCGTTTGATAGCAAGCGCAAACAGATGACGACGTTGCATCAAGTGGCTGAGAACGTGACTGCGTATATCAAAGGCGCACCGGAACAGGTGCTGCAACAGTGTAGCCAGGGGCTGGATAATGATGGGGTTACGGTATTTGAGACAGCGGCAGTGCTGGCCGAAGCCGCACGGCTGGCCGATGAAGGCTACCGTGTACTGGCATTTGCAAAACGTGAATTCAGCGGTTTGCCAGAGCCGCTGGAAGCGCAAACTGTTGAACGGGATCTAACGTTTTTGGGGCTGGTGGCGCTGATTGATCCGCCACGGGCCGAAGTGCCACGGGCGGTGAACGATTGTCTTACGGCGGGGATTACCCCGGTCATGATCACCGGTGATCACCCCGGCACCGCGATGGCGATTGCCAGGCGTCTGGGGATTACAGATGACGGCCGGGCGATGCTGAGCGGGGATGAGCTGGCAAAAATACCTGATGAAGAATTTGCCCGCCGGGTTGAAACGGTACGAGTTTATGCAAGGGTTACTCCTGAGCAGAAATTACGCATCGTAAAAGCCCTGCAGGCCAATGGCGAGTTTGTGGCCATGACCGGAGATGGCGTGAACGATGCGCCCGCATTGAAACGTGCGGGTATCGGTGTCGCCATGGGGCAGAAAGGCACAGATGTGGCGCGCGAGGCTTCGGACATGATCTTGCTGGATGATGACTTTTCAACCATCGTGCGCGCGGTAGAGGCAGGGCGCCGCATTTTCGATAACATTCGCAAATTCATCAAGTATACGATGAGTTCCAATTCAGGTGAGATATGGACCTTGTTCCTGGCGCCATTTCTCGGTTTGCCCATTCCCCTGTTACCCATTCATATCCTGTGGATCAATCTGGTTACCGATGGCCTGCCTGGTCTGGCGTTTGCGGCTGAACCTGCCGAACCGGGTATCATGCAACGGGCGCCGCGCCCACCGGAGGAGAATATCTTTGCTCATGGAATGTGGCAACATATCCTCTGGGTGGGGCTTTTTGTCGGTGGCGTTTCTATTGCTACCCTGGCCTGGGCTATTTCCCGTGACGTAGCCTACTGGCAGACTATGGTGTTTATCGTGCTAACCGTGTCCCAGATGTTTCACTCACTGGCGGTTCGCAGCGAGAGTGTTTCGCTGTTCGGTATAGGCTTATTCAGTAATCTGCCGATGCTGGGGGCAGTAATGCTGACGCTGTTATTGCAGATGGTGGTGGTCTATACGCCGGCATTAAATTCCATCTTTCACACCCAGCCCCTGCCAATGTTTGATCTTGCTGTTTGCCTGCTTCTGTCTTCACTGGTTCTGGTTGCGGTCGAGATTGAAAAATGGTTGATACGCCGTGGTTATATATACCAATAGTTACTCTATACCCGGTTTTTCGGATATCACTTTCTGTTTTAATTTAACAGCAAGAGATGTCAAAATGGCGAGTGAGTATGCAACCATCCGATAGACGGTGCAGAAGATGGCCACCGGATGAAGCAGAGGCTTCAGGATATAATAATGAAAGACTATGAAAAGTTCTTAAAAGAAGTGGAGATCCTGAATCATAAATACGCTTCGATCTATTTCAACGTCGAACTCGAAGCGCTATCCATGCCGTTCTGGTCATGGGATGAGATACAGAAAGGATTACAGTTAAGGCAGGAATGGGAAGTCGATGAATCGCTGATACCGTTTTACGGTGACTGGCATGACCTGTTCTGTCTCAATGAAAACACGGGTGAGATCGTTGCGCTGAATGATGAACGTGAAGTGCTGTGTACCTGGGCTTCTGTTAAAGATTTTATGAGCTGTCTGTCAGATAAAGAGATTGTTTATGATGACTACCTGGAAGGTGGAGTGCATCATTTTGGTGATTCGAAAGGGCATGAGGTGAAGCATTAATAGCGTCACCTTTGATTCAGAACTCTCAGTAAATAAAAAATGTTTCCCGGAATCACTGCCACTTCCACTGCTGGATCCCGGCAGAGACCAGGGCAATACCCAGTATAAATCCCAGGAGAATGGCCGAGCCGAAGCTGCCCATTACTATCAGCAGTACACCAAGGATAATACTCAGCCATGGCACGATCTTGTGAGTAACAGAGATGTTGATCACTACAGAGTCGCGTATCGCTGTTAATCCTGCTATACCGTTCAGGATAAGCCCGGCTCCCAGGAGTACGGCTATCAACCACAGGGCCAGTTCTGGCCAGACCAGTATCACAAGACCGGCGATTACCTGCACCCATGGGCCAAAGACGCTGATCAGGAAGCCCTGCCTGCGTATGTAATATATGTAAAATAAAGACACGATACCACTGGCGAGTATGACGGCGCCGAGCACCATTATCGCAAGTGTTCCAAAAAAATAGGGAATCACTATGGCGGTTATGCCGAGCATGATGGAAATAACAGCAAAGGTTTTACTCGAATTCACGTAGCAGCTCCTGTAGATACACTGGATTAGTATACAGCCTGTAATATTTGGCGTCAGAATATCTGGGGTCAGAGAGCAACGGTTTCTGATATTCGAATTATATGGGAGAGGGGCTTTAATCCCCAACGCCCCTCGGAGTGATGAATACCTTCATGATTTTCGCTGAAAGTTCTCCGTCTGCAGTAATGGCGATGGTCCACTTTGGCACAGCCTGGGCTGCCCATATAGACATTACGATCAGAATAGCTTTTTTGCTTTTGGAGAGTTTGCTGAACCATTTGCAGATACCACACTTTGGCTTACCGCTTTTTTGTGCAGTCATATCAATACCTCACAGCAGAAGATATTCATAACCGGTGTTCATTGCTTATAGTTTTATATACATTACTGATGGAATCAATAGAGCAATTAAAGGTGACGGAGGGATTAAACAATGTTCAATGCAGGAATATGTCTATAAAATAATCCCACTAATTATAATTATTCAAAAGCCACCATGCATTCCATTGATCCAGGGCCTTTTGCTCTTACCTGCCACCCTCACTCTCCCTCTCAGGCAATAAGTGAAATCGATGTGAAGGTTGAGGAGGCTAAGAGTGGCAGCCTCAATCTGACCTTCAGCCTGGTGGCTGATATTTCAGCTTTGCGTATCCCTGGATCCCGTTCGTCTCGGCGAGCTGAGCATCTGTGGCAGCACACCTGCTTCGAGGCTTTCGTGATGCAGGGAGAGGGCCCCGGGTATCGTGAGTTCAACTTCTCGCCCTCAGGGGAGTGGGCGGTTTATGCTTTTCATAGTTATCGAAATGGTGGCGTGCTGGAGGATGAACTCTGCCCTGAGATAGTAGTGCACAAGGCCATGGATCGACTGGAGCTGGGTGCTGAAATATCCCAGGGACTTCTTCCGCATGGCCGTCCATTGAGACTGGGGCTATCTGCGGTGGTGGAGGATGTTGATGGTATACTTTCTTACTGGGCATTGCGGCATCCTCCGGGCAAACCCGATTTTCATCATGCTGATGCCTTTGCATTACAACTTGATAACATCTGAATGTGTAACCTAAACAGTCTAATAAATAATCAAACCGGCGGAGCATGGCTATGAAGTTTGGTATCGATCGCCTGCTGCAGGAGCCGGCGTTGCGCAAACCCCTGGAAGGAAAACGTGTGGCCTTGCTGGCCCACCCGGCTTCTGTGACTGAGGACCTCACTCACTCCATGGATGCCCTTGCACGGTTAACCGATATCCATCTTGGCGCTGCCTTCGGTCCGCAACATGGCCTGCGTGGTGACAAGCAGGACAACATGATGGAATCACCGGATTTCAATGATCCTGAACTGGGCATCCCGGTATTCAGTCTCTATGGAAAAGTGCGCAGGCCGACGCCGGCCATGATGGACAGCTTCGATGTGCTGCTGGTGGATCTGCAGGACCTGGGCTGCCGCATCTATACCTTCATTACCACCTTGCGCTATGTGCTGGAAGCCGCAGCGCAAACCGGCAAGAGGGTGGTGGTGCTGGATAGGCCTAACCCGGCAGGGCGTCCGGTGGAAGGGCTGGCATTACGACCGGGCTGGGAGAGCTTCGTCGGCGCGGGTCCTTTACCCATGCGTCACGGTCTCACCATGGGTGAGCTGGCGCTGTGGTTTGTTAATACGCTGAAGCTGGACGTGGAATGCGAAGTAGTAACCATGCAGGACTGGGCGCCCGCTTCCGGACCGGGTTACGGCTGGCCTCTGGGCGAACGTAGCTGGATCAATCCCAGTCCCAATGCGCCCAATCTCTGGATGGCGCGCTGCTATGCGGGCACGGTCATGCTGGAAGGCACGACCCTGTCAGAGGGGCGTGGCACCACCCGGCCGCTGGAATTGTTCGGCGCGCCGGACCTGGATCCCCGTGAGCTGTTGATGCAGATGCACAAGCTTGCTCCCCACTGGCTGCAGGGCTGCCGGCTGCGGGAGTGCTGGTTCGAGCCCACCTTCCACAAGCACGCTGAAAAGCTGTGCGCCGGTGTGCACATCCATGTCGAAGACGGGACCTATGATCATGCCGGGTTTCAACCCTGGCGGCTGATGGCCCTGGCCTTTAAGGCTTTGCGCAAACAGCAGCCGGATTACGACCTGTGGCGAGATTTTCCTTATGAATACGAGCTCGACCGTCTTGCCATCGATGTGATCAATGGCAGTGAACTCCTGCGCCAGTGGGTGGACGATCCGCAAGCCACGCCGGGCGACCTGGAAGCCATTGCTGCAGCAGACGAGGAAGCATGGATGGCTGAGCAGGAAACTGTGATGCTGTATCGTTAGATTAAAGGGACGGATGAATCGACTGTTTGAGGTCAGAGTTAAAGCCCTCATTATAGGAGAGGCTATGGAGGTCGCTTTTCTCTGAGCTGGTCTTGTGCATAGATATAAGTTTACTTTTAAAGAGAACTCTAATATCGTACTTTAAAAGAATGCTGATCAGCAGGAACCAATAAAGTATGACCATTCGCTGGGGAAGTTACAAAGTACGGGGCTTATACGACGAACTGATTCGAGTTGCGGGAAAGCCAAGACCTGTTGCCGATGCCCTATGTCAATATCTTCGCAATCTTAAAGATAGTGAAATAGAAGAATACAAGACGGCTTCCGATATGGCGATACATGTCATGGGAGTGTCTTTTACCGTTTACACCGAAGAAGATGGTTCTATTGATCGCGCCTGGCCCTTCGATATTATTCCGCGCGTCATTCCCAAATCCGAATGGACAACGATCGAAAAAGGACTGAAGCAGCGCGTGCATGCGTTAAACCTTTTTATCGATGATCTATATCACGAGCAGAAGATCGTTAAAGACGGCATCTTCCCTGCAAGCCTGTTAAAAGACTCGGTTAACTTTCGTAAACAATGTATCGGCATAGATCCACCGGGTGGTATCTGGGCGCATATCTGCGGTTCTGATCTGGTGCGAGATAAAAACGGTGTCATGTATGTGCTGGAAGACAATTTAAGGGTGCCATCCGGTGTTTCCTACATGCTGGAAAACCGGCTGGTAATGAAACGTGTTTTTCCTGACCTGTTTGCTGAGCAGAGTATTTTGCCGGTGGATGATTATCCTTCCCAGCTTTATGACATGCTGGCGGCTATCTCTCCACGCAAGATCGAGCAGCCGGAAATTGTCGTGCTGACTCCGGGCATCTATAACTCTGCTTATTTTGAACATGCCTATCTTGCTCAGCAGATGGGCGCGGAGCTTGTCGAAGGCCGGGACCTGATGGTTGATGACGACGACTGCGTCTATATGCTTAACGTTGAAGGCCCGTCCAGGGTAGACGTTATTTACCGCCGCGTCGATGATATGTTTATAGACCCGGAGGTATTCAATGCCGATTCCACGCTGGGTGTGCCGGGGTTGATGCGTGCCTGGAAAGCCGGCAATGTGGCACTGGCGAATGCTCCCGGTGCAGGTGTTGCGGACGACAAAGTGGTGTACTCCTATGTGCCTGAAATTATCCAGTACTATCTTGATGAAGAACCGCTGATCGGAAACGTGCCAACTTATAAATGTATCAACCCTGAAGATAAGGCTTATGTGCTCGAGCATATTTCTGAACTTGTTATCAAACCGGCAAATGAGTCGGGCGGGTATGGCATGCTGATCGGACCGCAGGCGACAAAAAAAGAGTGCGAACACTTCAGGAAGCTTATAAAGAGAGACCCGCGTAATTATATCGCGCAACCGATGCTGACACTTTCGACCGCGCCGACATTAGTCGGTAACCGGGTTGAGCCTCGTCACCTTGATCTGCGGCCTTTTATTCTATCAGGCCCGAATTCTACCTATGTCACTACCGGCGGGCTGACTCGTGTTGCACTGCGCAAGGGCTCCATGGTGGTAAATTCATCCCAGGGCGGGGGCAGCAAGGATACATGGATAGTCGATGATGAGGGGCTCAGATAATGTTGTCACGAGTCGCTGAAAATATTTACTGGATGGCGCGTTATATAGAACGCGCCGAGAATACCGCACGTCTGATAACGGTGAACACCAACCTGTTGCTGGATTTACCGAAAGGTGAGAATGTCGGCTGGCAGCCGATCATCGAAATACTGGGTTGTGAGGAATACTACCTGACCCGGAATGAAGGCTATGATGAAAGGACTGTACTAAAATTCCTCATCGCCGATATCGACAGTCCGTATTCTATCCTGTTCGCACTGCGCCAGGCGCGTGAAAATGCACGAACGATCCGTGACATTATTCCGCGCGAAGCATGGGAAAGGATCAATAATCTTTTCCTTACTGCAAAATCTTCGGCGCAAAGCGGCTACTCGAAAAAAGGCCGCTTTGAGTATCTCCAGGAAATCGTCCTTGGCACACAGACGATTACCGGCCTGCTGGCAGGTACCATGTTGCATGACATGGGTTATGACTTCCTCAAGATGGGGCGAAACCTGGAGCGTGCTGATATGACAACCCGTATCATCGATGTGCGTTCTGCCGATTTACTGCCAGAGCATGAGTCGATCAGTCCGTTTGATAATATCCAGTGGATGAGTGTTCTGAAATCGCTTACCGCCTACCAGATGTATCGACGCACGGTACAGGAGCGGGTAAGCAGACCCTTTGTTCTGAAATTCCTGTTAAAAGAAAAGGCCTTCCCGCGCTCATTTTTCCATGCTCTGCTCGAAGTCAAATCCTGCCTGCAGAATCTGACGAGAAATGAAGAGCTCATTATAAAGTTGAACGAGATCGGTAAAAAAGTGCTGCGAGCAGATCAGGCCATCCTGAAACAGGAGGAGCTGCACCTTTTTATCGATGAGCTGCAAATGGGGCTGGCTGAGCTGAACCAGGGCATAACGCAAAATTATTTTTCGATGGCGTACCGGAAAAAAGGTCGTAAGACAAAGTAATTATTATAAGTATCAATCATCTGACTTTTATTGTTCGGCAGCAGGCCGGCTCGCACGGGATGAAAGTCATATCTGTCCTGCCGGAAATGGAATACAATGGCAGGCTATTTTTATCAGTTTGGAATTTAGAAATGACATATTGTGTAGCGATATCTACTGAAGGCGGCCTGGTATTCTGTTCGGATAGCCGAACGAATGCCGGTTCAGATATGCTTTCCAGCCATAGCAAGATGCATGTATTTAATCCGACTGCTGACAGTGTATTTGTGATACTGGCTGCCGGAAACCTGGCGACCACCCAGGCGATCCTTAGCAGGATTGAACAGGACCTGGAAGAGCCGGATAAACCCAGCTTACGTACCTGCAATAAGATGGTTGAAGCTGCACGTTATATCAGCCATGTCAGCAGGGAAGAGCATGAGCAGGCACATGCCGATACCGCGGCGGCAGGTGTTGATACTTCCTGCACCTTGATTTTTGGTGGCCAGATCAGAGGTGCGCATCCAGGGCTTTACCTGATGTATTCTGCCGGCAACTTTGTAACAGAGTCCGATGAAACGCCGTTTTTACAGATTGGTGAGAGCAAATACGGCAAGCCGATCCTGGACCGTATTTTGACCAGGCATACTTCGTTGGAAGATGCCGCGCGTTGCGCCATTGTCTCAATGGACTCGACGATCAAGTCGAATGCGACAGTGGGCCCGCCGATCGAGGTACTGGTCTATGAAAAAGACACTTTTGAAACCGATCATTACATCAAAATGGACGAAGATGATGCATACCTGCGTGATATCAAGCAGGTATGGAACGAGGCATTAAAAAATGCGTTTTCAAAACTGCCCCCGTTTCACTGGGAACAGCGCAGTGTTGCGAATCTTCAGTCTGTAACCAATAACTTTCAGAATAATCAAAATTAAAGCGGCTAGCGACCCTTAATTTTACGGAGAATGCTATCCGGGAGTTTATAGAGCAGAAAACCAGAGGCGCAGGCGCAGACCAGCTTCTGTGCTGTAGCCTGTTTCGACAAACGTGATCTCACCGCTGGGGTCAAGAATAAAGCTGGTGGGTACGCCTTTAACACCAAAGGACCGTGCCAGTTCGCCACTGCTATCCGGCATCACCGGAAAAGTAAGCTGGTTTTTTCGCATATAGTCTCTTACCTCTGGCTCACCTTCTGACCATGAGGCGATACTGATCACCGGGTAGTCCTGCGCGATCGACTGTATCGTGTTGTTTTCCAGTTCGCATATCGGGCACCAGGTCGCCCAAAAATGAAGTAACACCGGTTCGCCCGCAAACTCGGCAATGGTAAATGCCGAACCATCCAGCAGCACACCAGTAAATTCTGACAGCTTACCTTTCTGTGCATCGCGGGTTTTCCACCAGTTGGCCGCTTGCATGACGACAATGAAGAGCAAGATATAGATCAGCCAGGAGTACCAGCGCTTTTTTGTTTGGTCATTCATGTCGATGGCGAATCAAAGGTGTCGAAGAGCAATGGTTTCAGATACCCGATCGGTTTCTACCTTTCCGTATCCTCTGGTGTTAGTAATGGTTCTTTGTTTCGCTTTGCTCTGAGCCAGTTTATAGCGCGCAGGATTTTTTGGTTGCTTATCAGTTTGCACTCGGCTTTTCGTTTCCCCGGGAAATTGATCAGTAACAGCCCCATGATTATCGTGACCATTCCCTGTCCTGGCAGGATCAGCATTATGATACCGGCAATGATAAGAAGCCAGCCCACGGTGTTCTTTGCACTGACTATCAGCGCTCGAACTAGCGGGTGCTTGAAGCTGTGATGCTGCCGGTATGGTTCGGGATACTGAAAATAGTCTGTTGGTATCAGTGAAACCAGGAAAGGAAGGCTCAGTATACTGGCGATAAACATTATTACTGATATAGCAGCAATAATACCCAGTAAATAATGATGTTCTTCATATAGTGTGGTGATTGTCTCGATCATCGTTTAACCGGGTCAGTGAAAAAACATTATTGCAGATTTAATTGAAGCTGGCTGAGAGGGTGTATTTTAACTAATCTTGCATCCAGTAATGGAACCTTATTGACAATAAAATGTAGCTCAGGGATTACTATACCGGGGCAAAGCGAAGTATCAGTCTGGCTGTCACCTGAGGGAGCAATTGTTTCAAATATCCTACGCTAATAAAATAATAGGGGTAGACTGTGGTTTAGTCATTATTTTAACTGGCAGCGCTGTCGAATAATGCCTGTAAGGCAGTGCTGGCAGGTCGCTTCACGCAATGAATCAGTCGGGGCAGGCTCGACTGGTTTTACTTGTAATCGAATCCGGGAGATACAGCAATGCGCAAGAAAATTATTGCCACAACAGCTCAGCAGGAAACTTCACCCCCCGATCTTGAATGGCTGGATCTGGACGACCTGGTAGAGGTGGAAGTTACCTCGGAAGATGCATCTCATCCTATTGAGTCTGCCTTGCTTCCTGGTCAGGGCCCGGGATGGCGTGCGGCTACCCCCGGCGAGCAGATAATACGTCTGCTATTCAGCCGTCCGCAACGGCTGCAGCGTATCTGGCTGAACTTCGAAGAGACCCAGGTTGAGCGCACCCAGGAGTACATCCTGGGATGGTCGCCGGACGGTGGCCAGTCATTCCAGGAAATTGTACGGCAGCAATGGAATTTCAGTCCGGCAGGCTCAACCAGCGAGATCGAGGATCTTCGTGTTGAGCTGCCAGCGGTCACTGTATTCGAGCTGTGTATTATTCCTGATATCAGCGGTGGAGATGCCCTCGCTTCCCTGGGGCAGTTACGGCTCGCCTGACAGTGTTTTTATTGGACGGTGGCGATTGACTGGCTATCTGGATTTCAAAACATCGGCTAGATGTGAAAGAATGTCTGCTAAAGGTAGTTAAATTTATTTGCCAGGCCTGCTTGTACACCATAAGGCCGGGTAGCATGAGATGAATATTCTTAACGAACAAATCTTCGGCAATGATCTGTCGCAATGGGCTATCGCAGGTGTCGCGATCGTTGTCACCGTATTCGTGCTGATAGTAATCCAGCGTCTCATTGGCCGGCACCTGGTAGCGCTGGCCAGGCTGACAGATACACACTGGGATGACATCTTTGCCGGTCTTATCGGCAAGACTAAGCTGCTATTCCTGTTTATCGTCGGCGTCTTCGTCGGCTCCCTGTTCGTCGATCTGCCAGCACACATCCGTACTGTCATCTCGTCGGTGTTAATCATTGCCTTGCTGGTTCAGACCGGTATATGGGGTGTGTCGTTTATTACTGAACTGCTGGAGTCGTACCGGCAGCGTGCCAGGGAGAAGAACCCGGCAGCAATCACTTCGATCAATGTTATCGGCTTGATCAGCAAGTTCGCCCTATGGTCGGCTATCGTTCTGCTGGCGCTCAATAACCTGGGTGTTAACGTCACCTCGCTGGTCGCCGGACTCGGTATCGGTGGTGTCGCCGTGGCGCTGGCGATCCAGAACATCCTCGGTGACCTGTTCGCTTCGCTGTCCATCGTGCTCGACAAGCCGTTTGTGAATGGTGACTTTCTCATCATCGGCGAATTCATGGGTAGCGTCGAATATATCGGCCTGAAAACCACCAGGATCCGTAGCCTCTCAGGTGAGCAGCTGGTGTTTTCCAACTCCGATCTGCTCAGTAGCCGGATACGGAATTATGGCCGTATGTTTGAACGTCGCGTGGTGTTCAGTATCGGTGTCACTTACCAGACCTCGCGAGAAAAGCTGAAACTTATCCCGCAGATTATCAGACAGGCTGTCAAGGAGCAGGATAAAACCCGGTTCGATCGCTGCCACTTTATGAAATACGGTGACTATGCGCTGATGTTTGAAACTGTTTTTTATGTGAGCTCGGCGGACTACAACATTTATATGGATATACAGCAGGCTATTTACTTTGATATCCACGAGCGTTTTGAGCAGCAAGGTATCGAGTTTGCCTACCCGACACAGAAATTGTTTGTTACTAGCATCGGTGATGCATAAACAGCCCGGTATTTTAAAAGGCGACAATAATTAAAGGGAAAAAAGGGGAGATAAAGGAATGCGCATCCCCCCTTTTTTTACATGGTCAGGGCAGGAAGCGGTTGATCCCCTTCATCGTCGGCGCTACGGTACGTGTCATATGATGTACATCGACGCTGAGATTATTTACCGTGGTATTCAACTGACCGACATTCTGATTCACTGCTGCGATCTCGGTGTTCATACTATCCACGCTTGTTACCATGGCCTCGGTATTTATCGATAGTGCGCGAGTATCCTGTGTGATCGTTTCCATGTAGTAGGTCATCTGCTTCATATCCTGGGACATACTTGTCATCGCGGTCTCCATTACCCGCACCACGTAGAACAGGTAGACGATGGCTACCAGTGTAAGGATCATGATCGGCACAGACATCAGTTTGACACGCTGGATTTCCAGGCTGTGCGTAGAATCAATGCTTTTCAGTTTCCGATCAAGTAACTTCTCGCGTTCTTCCAGCTCCTTGTGCATGGTCTTGAAAGATCGTTGCAGATTGACGTTGAAGTCGCGAGCCATAAAGTCACGCGCACGGTCCTGGTCACGATTGTCGTGATAGATCTTGTCGAATACACCTTGCAGGTTTTGTAACAGCCCCGGTATTACCTTGTCTTCACTGCGGCGACCGGTTGATGACCCCGCACGCTTGTTTTTTGCAGACGGTGTATCTTTTTTCGGAGTACCGGTTTTGTCTTTTTTGGCAGTAATTTTTTTAGCTGGCGCCTTTTTAGCTGGTGACTTTTTAGGTGTTGCCTTTTTTTTAGCTGCGGCTGCTTTTTTCACAGGTGGGCTTGCTGCTTCAGATTTCTTTTCGGTGCCAGTTTTTTCCGGTGTGCTAGCGGCTTTTTTGCCGCTATCATCAGGTTTGTCGGTCATGATTATGTTCTCTTGGTCTTCGTCATTCTGCAGGTGTCTGTATTATACGAAGTAATCGTAATTAATGGGGGATGTCGACGGATTTTGACCGATAATGAAGTGATTTGTTTAATATCCAGAGGCTGTTATTGATAAGTATTCTTAATGGTCATATAAAGTAAAAAGGTTAACCGTATTTTATCGACCCCTGTTTTGACCAGGTATAAAGGCGCATAGTGCCCTGTTGATCCTTAGCTCCACTAAAGTTGCCTGGCATGGCTATAGACAGGTCTATCTCCCTGTTTATCAATAACTTTATGATTCTTTCGAGCATAGGTAAATAATCGGGTTTGACAGGGTTAAGTACTGATCAGTTTATGATTTACAGTACTTGGAAATATTCGAACGTAGCCTGGTGATCTCATCTTTGTACTGCCCCAGTGAGTACTTTTTAGAGTATCTGTAACTTCCGCATGTTTTAGGATTCTCGTCCCTGTAGGTTCTGTCGCTGCAATAGAATACCTGGTGACGATAAGATGCTTGAGTTAATTTTTGCAGTTGTGCCTTGTAATTATTACAGCTACTTGATGACCTGTTATACGAGGTGCTTTTTTTTGATTTTCTGGAAGAAGTAGAGTTTGCGCCGGGGTTATACTTTTCATTATATTTTGCTTCTTTATACTTCCTCTGAAGTTTTGATAATTCTTTTTTTAATTTTTTTCGATCATATTCGTTGTCTGCTTTATTGTAATGAGACTGGGTGACTTTTATCTTGTGCAGTAGTTGTTTGCTTAGTGGTATATCGCTGCCGTCGTCAGAAGAAAGAGGTTTGCTTAGACTTTCCTCTTCTTTTTGTTTCATTTTTGTTTCATTTTCAACATATGTCTCTAGCTCGGATTCGAAGTTGCTGGTATCCATTTTTAATATCTTGAGATCATTGTTAATACTTTTCGCAGTGACCAGCGTCATATCTGGTCTTCCAGTCGCATTGAGGAAGGACTTTTTTTTCTGGATTGTGATTTTCCCGTTTCGTTTTTGCAGGATAAAGTTCACAATATTGTTTTTACCATAGGTTTCAACTAAGACACTGATACCGTTCTCATCTTCACTGGATGCATTTGCATAAGTGAACTGTGTGCTGCAGACAAGAACGATGAAAGCTGCTAATTGTATTAATGGTTGATAGTAAACCGTCCGCATTCAAATAACTCCATGAATTTGATAACTTTATGCGTATTATAGACTGATGTGTAGAGATGTTGCCGCTGTCTGCTGATTTTTTCTTTATCCGCGACTGGAATTACGTTTCCTTATCTAGCTTAGTGGTACTGCTCATCGTATTCCGTAATTATTATTATAGTGTCGGCTGGATCAGAATTTCTATAGTTAATGTTTTACACTTAGAGATAGTATTTGACTGTAGTTGTAATTACTGTGTTGAAGAGCAATAACCAGTATTGGTTTGAAGGTGTATATGGGAACGGTGTTAAAAATCGCGGCTGGAGTATTACTAGGGCTGCTGGCATACCAGGCGATTGTCTATCTGAATATCGATTATCAGCAGGGTAAAATTCAGCAACAAATTGCTTCTCAGCGCGCGGCATTCGAAAATGAGAGAAAGGCGCGGGATGCAGCGCTAGCATTGAGAAACAAGCACGGACGATTAATACGTTCGATCAATACTTATTATCGTAAAAATAATGTGTTACCAAAATTCGTTTCCGATCTTCAATGTGCTGACCAGTATAAAAATAGAGCACAAGATGATTGTGCCGTGGTTTATGATAACGGTGTATTTTATGTGAACAATGGAGATCAGTGGCTCTCTGTGCAGCCGTATGTTCTTGATAAGAAGATATACGATAAATGCAAAGCAACCATATCTCTCTCTATCGGAAATAGTAATTATCAAGAATGTGAGAAATTAGATATAGATTCGATACCTGAAAGGAAGTCTCCGCCTTTCGATTGCGCTGCAACTTCTGACGAGGTTGAAAAAATCATATGCGCATCTGATAAGTTGATAGCGCATGAGATTGAATTGTCGTCAGCTTATAAGACGCTGCTGGAGCAGAATACTGCCGACAAAAAACAACAGATCATCGATGATAAGAATCGTTTTTTGAATCTACGTCGAAGAACATGTTATACGTCAGACTGTATAGAAGAAATGACCATGAAAAAGATATTGCGATTAGAATTCTTGGGCGTCTGGAGAAAAGAGGCTTGAATTTGAGTAAATTAAAAAGTGCTAGCAACAAGCGCTACTGCCTTTTTTTT